>Ga0181397_1000008_pt1 | contig 59758 bp, 72 predicted proteins | sample 20SPOviralmetaG_FD_130126 | JGI IMG/M metagenome (GOLD analysis project Ga0181397, IMG submission 130126) | Marine viral communities from the oligotrophic San Pedro Time Series (SPOT) site, San Pedro Channel, CA, USA - 20 SPOT_SRF_2011-02-23 | ecosystem: Environmental > Aquatic > Marine > Strait...
GAGAAGCTGCTGTGACTGTACCTGTTAATGCAGGACTCGCTAATGGTGCTTTTGTCGCTATAGCATTAGTTACTGTGGTATTAAAATTAGCGTCATCGTTAAGAGCAGCTGCGATCTCGTTTAAGGTATCCATTGTCCCTGGAGCTGAATCTATAAGGTTATTTACTGCGGTCGTAACAAAAGCCGTGGTAGCAATACGTGTAGTATTGTTACCTGCCGATTGAGTCGAAGTTGTAGGGTTACCTGCTAAGGCTACGTCATCTACTATTAACTCACTTTGTACTTTTGTTGTTGCCATATTATTATCCTATGTCTCTTCTATTTCTATAGTGAATATTAAATCAGTAGAGCCCTTTATAATTCTATGCCTTCTATTTGCTGGAATATTAATTACTAAACCTTCTGACATATTAATCTCAGATTCTCCTTCAAATTGAAACTTCCAACCTGATCCACTTACAACTGTGACAGTTCTAGCTTCTAAATCTGTATGATAGTCAAGCAACCCATGTCTCCACTGCAAGTGACTCACATCGCTTGTGCTATGTTTTATTGTAAACCGAGTCATGACTCAAGCTCCGATACTTTAGCTTCAAGTGTTTCTATTCTTGTCATAGCTTCTTGTAATGCTTTAATCGCTTTCATGTAAAGAACTGAATATTTGACAGTTTTTACTCTTTCCCCTACTAATTCTGGATTAAATGCTAGTTGTGCATCATCTGGGTCTGATTCTTCAATTAATCCTCCCATACCTGAAGATTCTAATTCTTGAGATATAACACCAATTTGTAAAAAATCGTGTCCTTCTGGAGCAGTACCAAATTTGAATTTACGAACTTTGACTGCTTTTATATCGTCCCATTGAGAACTTGCATCAACAATGTTTGTTTTTAGTCTCTCATCTGATATTTGTCCATATGAATTATTTGTATTTGTAACATTACCATTCCCACTTACTCTGTAGTGTTCTTGACCACCATTACTAGTTTCTTTTAATACAAACGCATCTCTATAAGCAGTGTTACCTAAACCGTCAATGTTGTCATATGAAAGACCCATTGCACCTTGATATAATCCACTTCCATGGTCTCTATAGCCTAAAACCATTACGCCCGCGCCAGTACACATGTACTTAGAAGGTCTTGAATTAGCGTGAAACAAACCATCTGCCGTATATGCCACATTAGTTTGGTCACTTAATTGTATTTTTATTTGCCCTCCAGAAAAAAGTTTAAGACCTTTATCAGAACCAGTGCCACCTTTTATGCCTATACCGCCAGTATGACCACTGGCTTCTACAACTAATAGACGAACATCATCAGCTCCACTTATTTCTAGTTTTGAGTTAGCTATTGCAGGTGTTCTGTTTATGCCGACACGACCTGTGTTATCAATACGAACCCTATTTTGCCCAAGAACCATACCCATTTCAGTGCTAGTTGCGTAATTATAAGCGGCAAATTTACCATCATTGCCATCAACGCCAAAATAAGCGAATTTGCCGTCAACATCTGATGCAATCCAATTGCCATCTGTGCTTTGTGAAGCTCTTATTGTGGGAGTAGGTCCATTACCAGTGTATGTTGAAGCACTTGAACCTTGCACAGTAAGTTTTGCTAATGGTGACTGTGTTCCTATACCTACATTTCCTGTTGACATAAATGTAGCAACAATACTATCGTTATCATCTTCAAAGATTTGCCACTTACCTGCTGCTCTTTCTCCAATTTCCCAGTTTGTACCACTAGATGTTGAATCCTGTCTAATGATTGAATCGCCCGGTGCAGTACCACCCAAATGTAATAGAGTAGAAGGAGCTGTAGTTCCTATACCTACTCTATTTGCAGATGAATCAACGACTAGAGTAGTAGTATCCCAAACTAAATCACCGGTTCCACCTGTCAAGGCTGTTAGCGTACCTAAACTTGTAATGTTTGTTTGTGCTGCTGTAGATAATGTTCCTGTTAGTGTGGTAGCTGCAAGAGTTCCAGTTACGTTTACACCTGTTGAGGTTGTGGCTAGTTTTACTGCATTATCGTGATAAAGAGATACTGCTCCATTTGGTGAAGCTGTCATATACAATTCAGAATTTGCTTGTCTACCTACATTAAAACTTTCTGCTTTTATGTAAAAATTACCACTTGCATTTTTTTCTTCTATATAAGAATGAGTACCATCACTATAAATTTCTAAATCTCCACCTGTACCAACTTTAATTTTAGCGTTATCTGGTAAGTTGAGGTGACTAGACATTTTTGTCTCACCAACAATATCTACAGGTACGCTAGGGGATGAGGTCCCAAGGCCCACGCGAGAGTTAGTGTGATCTACGAAAAAGGTAGGAGAATCAAAGGCTACGTCATACGCGCCCACGGTTAGGGATCCAGGTAATGTAATGTTGCCTGTAAGTTTTGCACTAGTTACTGTGCTATCACTTGGTGTGCCTATGTTTACAGGGTTTATGATATAGACAGTTACACTACGTCCTACAACTACGCCCGTGTCGAACGTAAGAGTGTTTGAACTTAGCGTAAACGCTGCTTGGTTTTGGAAAACACCGTCTATAAACGCAAGTACATTTGCTTCGCCTCCAGGTGCATCAGAAAGCGTAAACGCTGTCTGGCCACTTGTAGCTGTAAATGTATCAACAGTAAGATTAGAACTTTGGAGGTTTATTAAGTTATCTACTACCACCTCAATTTTAGTGCCATTCGTTGGAGCTGCGTCAAACGTCAGGGTGGATCCACTAAAACTAAACGTATCGTGATGTTGGTATACACCATCTAGGAAAACACTAGCGTTTGCTTCTACACCTGGGTCTACACCGATATTGTATGCGGTGGCATTAGACGCTGCAGTTGCAGAGTAAACGGTTTGGTTAGCAGACTTAGCTGCTATATTTTCTTGGATCTCGGTTAATACGGCTGCAATTATACGCAGTTCAGCTGAGTCTCCTGTGCTAAACGCACGCGCTGTCGTATTGTCCTGTGCTCGAACAATGGTTAAAGTGTTGCCACTTCTTGCCGTAACCTTCGCTATCTCATTATTACTCCCATCATCAAAAGTGATGTAGAAGTACTCTCCTGCTCCAAGTGCTGGAAAGATTGAGCCATCAGCAACAGTTGCACTCGTTACCGAGCTGTTTATCCCACTAGCAAGGGTTGATTTGGCATTGTTAGTATATTTAACAGCCATGTATCTAACTCCTTACTTTTTAACTAACAGTTACAGTCCACGTAACAGTCATTGAGTCTGAACTTCCTTTATTTACCACATTAAACTCTGTACGACACAACATGGTACCGCCAGAAGATGCGTTAAGAATAGCTGCTTCAGTTACCGCTCCAGTACCTGTACCCGCTGCGAAAGTTGCTACATAAGTAACAACAGCACCCGAAACCGCAGTACTAGTAAGGGATACCCTACCTAGTTGAGTTTCAGGAGCAGTATCACCAGCTGCTGGGTTAGTAGTACCAGAACCAATAGCCATGTGAGACATAGCAGTAGCTGATGCGTCTTTCATTCTAGACGCTACATAGCCTTTACCTGCTGTAACCACAAGGTTATCAACTTCTTGGACAACTTCATCGTTAAGGGCTATAGTTAATTTACCCTTAAGTTTTAGATCATCATTTACATTTGACATAATTTACTCCGTTTAATTTAAAACACTAGTATTTAAAGCCGCTGTGTTCAAGATACCCGATCCACCAGGTATAAACAAAACACTAATCGACTCACTCATTGTAGCACTATCTGTCAAAGATTTGCTAAAGCTATACAAAGAACTCTCTCCAACCGAGAAAGTGTCTGAGGTAGCTAGCTCAGCTAATAGCGCAGTACTTTCTGCTATAGATAAAGATTCCGTTAAAGGAATACTAGCACTATAGCTTAAAGACTCCGTTACAGAAGTGCTGTCTGATGCAGCTTTTGAGAAGGCTTGCAGCAAACTTTCAGTAATTGTGGCTGAATCAGCCTTACCTAGATTAGTGGCGCTGACTAAACTTTCTGCAACAGAAACTCCGTCAGATTCACTAGTACTAAAGGAAATGGCCGTTGCTTCACTCACGCTAAATGAGTCGGCAAGGCCACCTTTACTAAAACTGTATTCAGATACTTCAGTCAATGTAGCAATATTGCCTTTAACCGCAGAAGTATCAGTTTGTAATTCGTCAGTTCCAGACGCTACATCATCTAATGTAAAAGCATCTGCAAACCCACGTACATATTGAACTACTCTACTAAAACTATCAGGCATACTAATAGTTTCAGACTTACCTAAATTAGGTGCTAAAACACTACTTTCTGCTACTGAAAGAGTTTCGGTCTTAGCTAATGAGCTTAAAATTGTTGTGGATTCTGTAGGCGTAATAGAGTCTGATTTGCCTAAACTTGTATCTATAGAAGTAATAGCTTCTGATAAAGTAGATGTATCCGCTTTAACTAGACTAGCTAACAAAGCAGCAGATTCAGAGATATTAGTAGAATCAGATTTAGCTAGACTAACTGATAGCGCAGTATCTTCTGTAATAGTAGACGTGTCTGCTAATAATTTCGTTACATTTAACGACTGGTCATCCACGAACTGGTATGCATCTGTAAAACTACGTACGTATGACACTACACGCGTAAAGTTATCCACAAGTGTAGGTGTATCAGCAGCACCTTTATCTAGGTGTTTGGCTGCAAGTTCTTCTAGTACGGGGGTATCAGCTAAAACTTTTGCAACATTTATGGTGGAAATACCCGCTGACATAGATATTGTCAGAGCATTTGGGCTATCGAACTGGGCGGTAAAGTAAAGGTTTTTAGTGTCTGGGTCTAAGAAAACATCCGAAAAAGACATGAGTGTGTACGCAGACACAGCTTCAGCATGAGTATGTGTAACGGAAGACTGGGCATAAATAAAGGTCGTAGTGGGTTCTGCAGCATCAGTTTGTACTACTAACGATAACTTATTAAAGTCTACTGTTAACTTAAACGCCATTAGTCGAAGTCGTCACGCACTACAAACTTTACTAAATCGTGTACAGTTTGTACGCCCCCATTAGATTTGGTGAACTCAACTTCACCTTCAAACGTACCAGACGCTGTCCAAGTACCCGAAGGGAATATAGTCTTACACTCTCCACTAGACGGAGTTGTAAGAGTCATTGTAATAGTTGAAAGTACTGTAGTTTCTCCAATCTCACGGATTCTAAGTTTTACAGTACCACCGGTTACATCTATGGGTGCCCACGTGGTCGAGTCTTCAGGATCTAATGTTGCTCCAGATGCAGCAGTATTGCTGTCTTTTAACGTAAAGTTAAGTTCAGGAAGCGTATCTCCTACTACTAATTTTATTGTCGATGCATAAGCCATAATTATTACCTCAAAATATTATATCCTAAAAAGCTGCATAAAACGGTACATACTTCTTAGTACGAAAATCTCCTTTTAATATATCTTCTATTCTTTCAGCAGTAGGTCCAAGAGGAGACACCCAGAACTCATCACCGTAATTACCTGCTTCAAACATAGGGACCACTAAACCATAAGGACCTAATACGCCTGATCTATCTAGTATTTCAAAAGAATACTCGCCATAGTCCATTCTATTAGTAGCAAGTTTTTTCTCATCAAAACCTCCAAATAGATATTTCATTAGCTCACGTATTTCTAGTCCTAACATAGTTAAAGGTAACAACGTAACTGCCCCCATAACTAGTGGCAACGCTGCCATACCTAGCTCACCTGTTTCTGCATATTTATTTTTAGACTCACGCATAGCACCACCAACAATATTCTTGCCATACGCATAGAAGAAAGATTTAAGTTGCCAAATTAAAGCTGTATAAGGATTAGAAGCCCAAACAGGTCTTTCAGCAGCATTAGGTCTAATAATAGATTCATCTACAAATCTACCTAAAGCGTCTTGGACTTTCTGACCTTCAGGAGTATTAAAGTTACGCCTAGTTCCTTTTTTACCTGTCTTACGTTCTTTAGTAGCCCAGGTAATGATGTCGTCTGCTTTTACATTTAGCTCGTCTAAATACCTAATTGAAGTCTTGTCTCCATTTTTAGCACGTCCTGCATGAGTTAAAAGAAACTGTTCTCCCATACCTAAAGCAAAAGTACGCGTAAATTTAGTATACATTTCTGTACCAGTAACTCTAAAGAAACCATCCGTAAACTGTTTTGCACGATCACTCATAAAATTCATTTCGCTAGCGTTTACGTACATAGTCGCCAGGGAGTCAAATGTAGTGACACCTACATCTCTAGCGAATTGTTGCATCTCTGCTTTGTTATTAAAGTAATGTTGCAATTGAACAAAACTTTCTCCTAAAGCAGAAAATTCTTTAGATCTTAAAACTGGCCCCGCTAAATCAGGAAGTGAAGCTAGTACTGCAAAAGTTAAATACGTAGATACATTTAAGAACAGCCCCCAGCTATTTAAGTTTCTTTGCCAAGGTTTCATACCTAAGCCTGTTTTGCCAAGCATAGCTTTTACTGCATCTCTTGCACCTTGCTGATCTGTAGGATCATCTATACGTTGTAGTAAAGTTTCTACAGCTCTCCAACCTGTAACTTCATCTCCTTCTTTTACATCTTTAAACCCTTTTATATCTTTAAGCTTATTAATATCAGAAGCTTTTATAGTAGTCCTAGCTTTATCGTTATAGTCAGTACGCTTGACCATATCCTCTACATACTTACGGATAGCTTGATCTGGAGATATAAGTATTTCTGTATCACCTTCAGGGTTAATATTGCCCTGGCTATCTACACCCCTACGTAAAGCTTCGTTAGGAATATTAGTAAATAGTTTTGCCCTTTCAATACCCATGCCGATTGCAAGATCCGAACCTGACTCATCTACATCAAGGTCAGAAGTTTCTTCGTTTCTGATTAAGTCTTCTACTACTTTGTTTAGTAGCTGATCAGATACCTCTGGGTTGTACTGCTTTAATACATTAACTAACTGTGCTCTAACCGCTGGGTTATTCTCTACAGCTGAAAGATTAAGCTGCCTACTAAAGAAGTTTTTACGCTTTTTAATATTAGGGTTGTTTGGGGATACGTAGGTTTCAAAGAATGTATCAAGCCATTTTCTAACTTCTTGAGCTTTAGGAGATAAGTTTTCTATGTCTATACTTTCTTGCTCTGCTTCTAATAAATAGTTAGTAAACTCAGATACCTCAGCTCTAGTAGGGTCACCAGGTTTTTTAGAGTCTACTAAATCCCAAAGCGTATTAAGGTAACGGTTAATAACAAGTATTCTATAGTTAAGGTGCCCGGTTTTATCTTTAGATTGTGAACGAGAGTAGAATATATTAGCTAGTTCTTCGCCTCCTACTTTTGTTAAGTAGTTATGCGCTGGAGCTAGTAACCATTTAATATTCCAATGCTTCATGTTCTCAGGGATATTGTTTTCTACACCGGCAAGAATACGTTTTGCTTCGGCATTAAGTGCGGCTGCATTTTTCTTACCAATAGATTGTTCTGCAAACTGTGTAACTGTATCCGTCATATTTCTTATACGGACTCTAGTCAAAGTTTCTAATGGCTGGTCTTGAGGGTTTCTGCCGTCTTTATAAGACTGAACAACTTGCTCAACATAGTTATTAAACTCTGGATTAATACCTTTACCAAACCTATCTTGTATAGTTTTATGCAAATCCCTAAAGAATTTACGTATCTTATTAGCTAGTCGTTTAAAGTATGCTTCAGACCCGTTGCCTGGTTTCTTTCCTTCATTAATAAGAAACAGTGCCATCTGGTCTGCGTACCACTCTTCAAACCCATACTCACCTGTATATGGTGCGCCTATAGTGTCTTGGGCTTTTTCAAACTCTTTATTAAGAACTTTCCAAAGTTTAGGGTTATCAACTAGCCTGTTAATTTCTTGTACGAATAGAGAATGCCCTAGCTCATGGCCCACGGCTAACACGCCTGTGTATAAGTCTTGAGCATTAGCCTTACCATTAGTTGTAGGTATGTTAAGAATAATTACATCGGTATCACCAAAAGTGATTATCTTTCCGCGCCTACCGCTATTTTGCATTTGCTGTTGTTTAGCACGGATAAAGCTATTAGGGTCTATGGCATTACCATTATCATCTAGGTATGTAGTCTCTTTGTTAAAACTAAAAGTAGCTGTGTCATCTGCTGTAATTATCTTAACCTTACGATTAAAACCAAAGTTCTTCTCTATTGTATTTTTAAGATTACGAAGGAGATTATCTCCAGCGTCAGTAAATATGTCTGCAGCTTTTGCAGAATAAGAAACTCCTTTGTTTATTTGTGTAGGACCTTTAGCAGCTTGTGCATAGTTTGGATCATTTAATGCCCTCCTACTATCATACCAACCTTCGCCTTCCTCTAAATCTAAACGAGTAGGGTTAACTTTCTCCGTAGCTTGACCTGTAGCCTGTAGTGGTTGATTCATCATGGCTTCTTGCTCACCACCTTCAAGCCCACCTTGTTCTGCTTCTCTGTCTACAACTCCAGATCTAACAGACGCAGTATCAATTCCTTCTTCAAAAGCTACATTTTCTAGTACATCAAAATACCTAGGGTCTGCTTTTACATCTTCGTTTGTAGCATTAGCTAACTCTGGGTATCTAGTTTTAGTCTCGTTTATTAGATCTTCTTCAGTAAAATTACGCTGTTCTTCTATTTTAGTTTGTATATCTGCAGCAGATTCTTGCCTAGGGGCGGTTTTAGGTAGGCTGTTTAATTGGTTTAAAGTTAACTGCCTTCCACCCTGTACAAACACAGGGGCTGTGGATAAGATTTGTTCATTAACTGGTACACCTTTAAATAAAAGTTGACTGCCTTCTGCATTTAGTTCAGTAAGTAAAGACCCAAAACCCCTAGCTATTTGTTGCCCAAACGAAGCATCTGAGTCACCTTGCTCAGAAAGCGTTCTACCCGCTACAACTAAATCCTGTATGTTAATATCTGACGTCTTGCCGTCTTCTACTAGTTGCCACCCATCAATTTTAAAACCTTTAAATGCAGTTTGTTTTGCTTTGGTTTTTGCTTTTTGTAGTATACCTGCAGCATCTAAAGTTGCTTCTGCTGTACCTGACTTACCTAAAGCATAAAAGCCTGGTTGTACATTGTCAGATAAAAATACATCCCCAGTACCTTCGGCTTCTCGTAAGTAAGCTTTAATAACCCCATCAGATAGGGTGTCTATTCTTCTAGAGCCGTCTTGGTTTCGAGTAGTCCAGTAAGATTGTTCTTCTGTAGTTAAGTTGTCTAGATAAGATTGTTTGTTTGCTTCAGAAGCTTTACCTGTTGCTTTGTATAAAACAACTTCGCCGTCTTCGTTACGGACGTAATCAAAAGAACCACCTTCTGCTTCATTTAACTCTAACCCTTCTGTCTGAGTAACTTCTGCATCATCAGCTTCTGCGTCAAGCATTTCGGAAGTTTCGTCTCCCATGTCCATGTTTCTCTCACGGACTGCTTGTTCTAGCATTTCTTTTTCTACTACGTATCCAGCATTTTTATCTTTTATTTTTCTATTAGCATTACGTACAGCTGCCGCTACACCTTCTTGGTTTGTACTCTGCTCAAATACAATCTGACCATCTTTGTTACGTATGCGTACAACACGGTCGTGCGACTCGTTCTTTATAGCTGTGTAACCTAGTGCATCTCGTAGTTGTTCTTCAGTAGGGCCACCGGTAGAAGATTTATCAAAAGCTTCTGCTTTTTGTTCATTAGTAGTGTACAAAGTTCCCGTAGGAGTTTTTATAGCAAAAATGTCGTCGCGGCCTGCAAACGTAGGAACTAACTCAGACCCAGTAGGTACCCAAACTGCATCTTTATCTATAGTAGGGTCTAAAACAGCTTCTGCTTGTGCGTCTAACTGTTCTTGAGTCTCAGGTATTACATTTTCGCCATCTCCGTATTGCTCACGTCTTGCATCTCTACGATACATAGACTCATACCCTTCTTCGATACGGTCTTTAGCCCCTTTGAATATTCCTGCAATAGTACTACCGGCACCACCTCTAGCTCCCCCAGCTACAATACCAGCAAATGCAGCTTCGCCAATTCTAAGTTTAGCCATAGCTGCGGTATAGTCATCATCAATTGCAAACCTTTGTGCAATCTGTAACCCTTCCTGAGCAGTTTCTGTAGTACCTTCTACAATAGCAGAACGTCCAAACCCTTTAGCTAAGTCTTTGGCTAGCTCTCCTACAAACATTCCTACGCCAGAAGACTTACGTAATGAAAGCATTTCGCCTTCAGATAGCTTTACTCCAGAGGCGCGTTTTTCATACAGCCGTAAGAGTTTCTGTTGTTCTACTGTAAGTTTTTGGCCTTTGCGTGCTTTGTTTAGTGTTTGCCCTAGGGGTGTACGTTTAACTGCTTGTTTAAAAAAAGCTTTAGCAAAGAATACTTCTCCCATAGTATCTAAAGCAGCTTGAGGTATACCTAAAATAGCTGCCATAACAGCTTCGTCTTTGGTTAAGTCAACCCCAGCTTCTTGATACTCTTGTAAAGACTGAGAGCTACCCACAACATAACTCTGTCCAAAAGCACCTGATACTGCTCCATACTTAGGTAACTTAGCTGCTGATATAGTGCTTTTTAGTAATGCGTCTTCCGCTTTATCTAAAGTAGCACCCGCTGTTTTTTTCTTAAGTAATTCTTCAGTTATCTCTTTGCTAGCAGCAATACCTGCTTTACGTACTCCGTATTTAGCAAGTAACCCCCCTACAAAACCTGCACCACCACCTGCAATAGAAGTTATAGCCATAGGTGTAAATCTACCTACGTTTACAACTGCTTGATCCCAAGTGCCTTCTAGGCTTGGGTCATTTACATAATCTTCCCAGGATTCTATTTTAGCCGCTTGTTCGGAAGCAGTTTGATCTTGTAGTTCTGCTTTATTAAGTCTTGCTTGCGCTGCCTCTTGGTCTCCAATAAGTAAATTACCTATGGCACCAAATCGTTGGATATCGCCTTCTACTTGCGCAGCACCGCCTCTAAACCCAGCAGCAAAAGTTTCTCCTGCGTCTAAAGGAGCAGTAGAACTGTAAGGATCAGACTCAGTAGCTGTTTCTTCTACTACTGCGGCTTGTCGATTTTTCTGATCGTTAAAAAGAGCAAGTATGGTATTGGTTTCAGCCGCCACACTTATATCTCCCCATACCTTATTCTATTCGCGTTCTCAGTTGCATGAGAAAGCAGTAATGTGTACCACTCTTGACCTAGTAATTTACTAAATTCGTCAGGGCTTATACTTTTACCTTTTTGAGTTGCTGATCCGTCAATAAGGCGTATCTCAGCAGGTCGGGTACCATTAGGATTATTAGGGCCTTGTACTTGGTTCATGTCATACATAGGCTGACCAGACCCGTCTAAAAATATTATATTAGCGGATAGATCTCCAGCTTTTAAAGGTGCTGCGCCTCTCCACCAGTTTAAGAACCAATGGTCTGATTTAGCTCTAACTAAAGCCGATAAAGTATTATCTATCTGCCCTTGTATAGCCAACCTTTCTCCTTGAGTCTGAGCAGCATTTGCATACTGCTCTAGTTTGTTTATGTGTTGAGTAAATACAGGTGAATTAACTACCTCTTTAGCATCACCTATATCTAATTGTTTAGAGAAAGTAGCAGCATCAATTCCAGATATTTTTCTACTTGTATCTCGCTGTGCAAAGGCACTACCCGCAAATAGGTCTTTAAGAGCTTTATCAGTTGTTGTAAACCACTCTCTATTAGTTTTTTGAGCGTCAGTAATATAGTTGTATTTATTTTGCGTATAAGAACGCAAGCTGTTTAATTGGCTTATGGCATTATTAGCTGCAGCAATATTGTTTCTATCATCAGTATCTTCAGCTTTTATAATGTCAAACAAAAACGTATTAGCATCTCGATTCTGTGTCTGATCTATTTGGTACGCTGTGTTAACTTTACCAGCTAAGTCTTTACCTTTTTCTGCTTCATAACGTACACTGCTAACCCCATACTCAGCTAAGGTAAGCATATTCTTACGTTGTTTATCTCGTTCAGCTTCTGGTAAAGAACCTAAAGCAGCGTAAGTTAAGATCATTCTATGCTTACGATTGTACTTTCTTAGATCAAATTCTCCTAGGTACTGATCTAAAGCATCTTGTAGTACTAACGATGTGGTGTTTTCTACAGCAGTACTGGTGGCTTGGGGAAAAGATAAAGCGTCTTTAAAGGTAGTTGTTTTTACTTTGCCTCCGCCGTCAGGTGCAACAACACTACCATCTTGATTAAAAGTAATTCCTGTATCTTTTTTAATCTGTTTTTCAATTTGGTTAATAGTAACTTTAGTTTGTGCTACTTTTTTAGGGCTAGGGTCATTTTTAGCAAATTCAGGGTCATCTTTATATTTTTCAGCAAACGCCGCTGCGCCCATTTGTTTAAACTCTTCAAAATATGTAGGGTGATTCTGTAGTACTCCCTCTACACCCCCGTCATAAAAAGCCATAACCGCATTAGCATTTTGTTTAGCTTCTGCTTGTTGTACAGCCTGATCGGCTCTATCTAAATAAGCGGTACCTCCTGCCATACGACCCCTATCACCACTGTCTCCAATAGTTCTTTGTCTAGCAGCTTCTTCTCTAAGCGACAGTAAATTTGCCTGTGATACTTCCCCAGTTTGACTTCTAATATCGGCTATACCGGCATTGTAAACAGAAGATATATTTGCATCACTTCGTTTTTTAGCTTCTGTAATAAGGCTAGTCTGCATAGCAGGAGGGTAAGCCTCAAACTGTTCTACACTTAAATCTACAGGGACTGTGCCTGGCGTATAGATATACTCATTGTTAGGATCCATCTGATTGATAAACCTAGCTACACCATTAGGTCCTTTAACCATGCGATTAAGTTCTTGAGCATTTAAAGGCTCTTGAGTACGTTGATTAAGCACTCCTGTTTCACTAGTCGAGGTTAAAGGCGTAACTGTATCTGTACCCGAAGTACTCATTTCTGGTGCTACGTTAGTAGTATCTGTAGTACTTACAGAAGTAGATGTAGTAGTTGAAGTTGGGGGTGTCATCCCCGCAAAATCTCTTTCTAACCCCTCTCTTATTTCTATATTCTTAGTGGGGTCAAAAGAACCAGGGGTACCTATACCCTCCATTATATTAGACCTATCGCCTCTTACGGCGTATAAGTCAGCAACTACTCCTGTGGTGTTTACATCATACAGCTCTCTTTGCATATTAATCATGTAATTACGTAAAGATTTATCAAAAGCGTATCCTGGAATATCCATAGGCTCACCACCTAAAGCTACTTTTTTACCACCTACTGTAAAATCTGCTTCGTATACTTGTCGTCTTTCTGGATCATACGTAAGTACTGTAGGGCTATAAGTATCTGTTTCTTCGTTATACCCCAACTGGCCAATTTTCTTATTTGTACCTACTGCTGCGGCATCGAATCCTGACTCAGAAGTATAATTCTTTATATAACTATCTTGATATGTTCGTTTATCTACTTGGTTTTGCAGTTGAGGGTCTCTGTCCCATTGCAAGCTAGCGACTTTTCGTAATTCACTAGGGCTAAATGACATGGTTCCATCTCTGAAAAACTCAAAGCTCTCAAGTTCATTCGCAGGAAGTTCTAGTGCTTGAATGTCTCGTACAGTGTCGTTAACGACCTGATTAGCTTTTGTACTAAAAAAATTTCTAGCCTCTTTATCCATCTCTAGGTTGAACGCACGGCCTTTCATTTCATTTTGAAACATCTGGTTCCTAGTACCAGTCATTTGATTTCTTATTTGTCCAAAAAAGTTATTAGTTGCCATAGTCTTATAGTGATCCTAAAAAGCCCCATCGTTGAGCTTTTGATTGTGCTTTAGCTTGTGTAAAAGCATTTTTACGATTGATTGCCATTTCAGCGGCGCTTCCCATTTGACCAAGGGATCCTCTATTAAGGCCCTGACCAATGTTTACAAGCTGTGCTAATAAATTTTGATTTCTTTCTCTTTGTGCTAGCCTAGAATTATTCAATCCTCCAGCTAGTCCAATATTCTTAGTTCTTTGTGCTTCTCGTGCTACTTCTTGTTGTTCTACTGCGGTCCTATTATATCCGTACCTAGATCTATTACGTTCATCTATTTCTTGCGATATACGAGACTGCTCTTCTACTTCTTCTGGAACAGCATCTATAAGAGATGTGTCATTAACACTATCAATTAAAGATTGTTCAAAAGGTCTAAACTCTCTAACTAAAAAATTATGCTGTCTTTGAGTCACATTAGCAAAAGCCCTATCTGGATCAGAAACTTGGGGTAGGTTAGATGCCGAATAATTTTGGCTAGAATTTGGGTTGTAGTTTAACGTGCCTAAATCTGATGCGGGATTAGAATCCTCGGCTACAATACCACTTACTTGTTCGGGTTCTCCTACAGGTTGAGTTACAGGCATAGGAGCTTGTGTCTGTGTAGGATTTGCATCAACAGAAAAATAACCTTGGCCATATTTTCTGTCACGCTGATAAAGCTCCCTAAGTTCAGGGGACATCATTGTGTTTTGTTGAGCCATTTTACCTAACATATATAATTAACCTGTTGTGTAAGGTGTAAAACTACCTTGTTTCTTTCTCATACCAAAAAAGCCAGTATCAAAAGTTCCTGCTTTACCCTTCTGCATTCCGCCAGCTTTACCTGAAAAAAACGTACCTCCAGAGGCTACATTACCTGCACCCATACTAGCGACGTTTTTAGCTACATTAAATAAAGCTTGATTACGGGCTAGTCTTACGGTTTGTTTAGCCTGGGCTTTTGATAAATTTTCGGACTGACTTAGCCTTGCAGCATTAGCTAAAGCATCTCCAGCATTCATACGCTGACCTGTAGCAGTACCTAATACATTTAATTGGTTTTCGGTAGAAGCATTAGCAGCATCTGTATTTGCAGCTAGCTGATTACCGATAGCCCCTAATGCTATATTTCCAGACTGACCTAGCCCTTGAGATAGAGCTAAATTACTTTGTCCTGTTAGAGCCTGCATCGTATCTGCTTGCGCTCTACCTTTTAGAGTAGGGGCAAATTTCTCTTGAGCTGCTATATCCCTTTGTCGTTCTAGTAAAGGCTGATAAGTATTCTCAAAATACCTTTGCTCTTCAGATGCGACCGCAGCTTGTGTTTTCTCTAACTCACTAGGCTTGTAGTCTTCTGCTTTAGGTTTACTTCTACTTCCCACGCTTTATCTCCCTGTTATATATTCTTGTCTCTAATTCCCACCCAGTACTTGTAAAATAAGATTCTAGTTCTTTTACGTCAGACCTAGCTTCTAGAAACCTACAACCACACTCTGTTGCTATTTGTTCAAACCATTCTATATGATTTAACCAATTATTTTGACCCGTTTCGTACACATATCCCAACCACACAACTAGTGTTTTATCGTGTGTAAATGGATCTGTATCTACACTTAAAACTACAAATCCTAACGGAGATGTAAATAACATAGACCTGCCGTTTACACATTCGCTGTAAACATCTTCGGGCATGTAAGTAAGAGAAGGACTTGTATCTAGTATACTTTGTATACCCGCTCTAACTTCTTCCCAGCATGTACGTATATCAGTTACTACAGGCTGTATAAATTCTTTGTTTTTGTTTATAGGTGTTACTGTGTCTGTCATATTAATAGTCTATTTCTTTGCCGTATCTTTTGTACCTATTTCTAGAACTAAGACCTACGCCTTTATATTTAACAAGTCGTTTTACACCTAAATCTCCACTACGCGCACGTAATTCTGCATTGCTAACTTGTTCATTAAATAATGATAAATAGTCTCTTGCTCCTGCAGGATCACTCCACTCTCTAGAAGGAATTCGCATTAACCTGTACAAAGTTCCAAAAATAATACCGTCTCTGTAATCATTAGAAAAAGCAGTACTAATATTATTAGTCGTACGAGTGGGCTTTAACGCCACAGATAAATGTATGCCGTTTACTAATTTAGAGTTAGGTATAGGTATAACCCAAAAGGTATCCGCACTTTTTTGCAAATAAACTTGGGGTTTAGTAGAACGATCTCGCCAGTCAGGATAGTTAAGCTCCAGACTTCTTGGGCTAATAGGGTCTAAATCATCTCCGTCATGAGTCATCCAAAGAATGCTATGGACAGACGTTCCTACAGGTTGATCAAAATCGTATTCGTAAATGCCTGATATAGTAGTAATAGGGTCTAAGTCTTGAACAAATGCTTTTGTTTTTTCACAAAACTCAATAGTTGCAGAGCGTAGATTACTTTCTACCAATGAATCAGGACACCCTGGTACATAAGGTAGTATTTCTTTTACTAACGACTCATAACTAGCCATATTCTATCCTAGCCTGCTGGCATTGCGGGCGGGACAGCTCCAGTATCTTGGTTAGGACTTAATCCAAACTGCGCTTGACCTCCACCGGTAAGACTACTAGCAAATAATTGATAATGATTACCTGCCCTTTGTTGATTTCCTGCGTATTCCGCATCTTTTAAGTAACATCTAAATAACACATAGTCTATGATTGCATTAGCAAAAATATCATCTACTGAAATAGTACCACTAGTAGCAGTTAAATCTGTAGGTGCTCCAGAGAAAACAATCTCTAAAAACGTGCTTGTGCTAGATGCTCCTGGGTAAACATAAAAGGCTCTAGGATCATCTTCATCAAAAATATAATGTTTTACTATAGTAGTATGCGCTGCATCCCCAGAAACCGTTGGGTCATGCCAATTTGGTTCTTGAGTATTTAATATATCTGCATCTACTAGTCGTACTGCTCTTTTACCAGTAGCACTACCGGCAGCTGAAGACATATTTCTTGTAACTTTAATAAGTCTAAGACCACCCGAAGGTAGAGTCTGTTTTGTGCCAACTACAAGTGCCATGTTAGCGGTAGTTGCCGTAGACTCGGGTCGAAGATTACAAACTTCTCTCTGTGCGTCATTAATATATCGTAGCAACTCCGCTTCGGGCCAACGAATGCTCGTTGTATCCTGAAGGATGTCTTGTATACGAGATATTAAGTTGGCACCTGTTAGTGTACCTGCCATAATTTTACCTCGTTAATTACTCAGCTTTTTCTTCTTCCCCTGCTTCTTCTTCTTGTACGTAAGCTTCGTTTACGTCTGGCGTGCTAGGATCGTCGGCAACATAGTGCCCGTCTTCGTTCCTAGCTCTTGTCTTTTTTGCAGTAGTCTTAGCTTTCGCTTTCTTAGCTTTCGGTGCTGGTTTAGCTGCTTCTTTAACTTCAACTGCGCCTTGCTGTTGAGCTTGAAGACCTAAATCGTCACCTACTTCGCGTTCCTCGCCTGCTGCTAAAAAGATAGAGGCGCCCCAAGTAGTAGTAACATGGAGATCTGTATCTGATTTAATTTTCACTTTTTTCTCCTAAAAAAGAATTAATAAAAGTAAGTAGCCCCGAAGGGCTACCTACAACCTGTGCTCTAGTAAGCAACGTCCAACCTTACGATACCAAAGTCTTCATTCTGTCCTGAGACATCTGAATGATAAACTGGTTTCTTAAAGCCGAAAATCTTACCAATAGAGATACCATTTTGGTTTCCATAGTCAAAGCTATCTTCGACAATTTCTGGAAGACCGATATCAGCCATTGCAAGACCTTGCGCTCCAACAAATAAACATGCAGAACCGTTAACGTCAGCGTTAGCGCCCCACTTGTATCCGTTAGAACCAGCGTTACCAGAAGCTCCTGAAGTCGCGCCACTTGTGTTAAACACGTGTCTGAATTCATGAACCATAACGCCGTCAACCATTAAGCTTGAAGAACCTGAGAATAACTCATTGTTTGGTCCTCTGATTCCAGCATTCCTAACGTTAGTCAAGAAATCTGAATCAAGTTTAAGGTCAGCCATTACTTGAGGTGATATAAATAAATGATATACCTCTTCGTTTCCTGCGCCTCTCATGCCTCTGATGTAATTATCTTTAGCATAAGCTTTCAACTGCACAATAGCTTTATAGTCTAGAGTGTCAGCTGCAGCAACTGCAGTAACATCACCAGCTACGATACCATTGGTAGCATCATACCTTCTATGTCTATTAGACGTAGGGGCGGATACGTCACCAGAGAATGCAAGATCACTAAGATTTTGACCTGAACCCAGGCTAGTTCTTAATGAGCCATTATTCTTGACTCCGTATGAAACACCAGCCATCGTTAGAAACGCTAACTGGTCAATACGATCTGCCATTGCGTATGCAAGTGCATCTCTTGAGTGCTCACGGAAGTTGACAACAGATTTTTGATCAGCAAGCCTACCAGATAGTCTGTTTGCAAATCTTAATTGATCTAATTGAACAACGATGTCGTACGCTCTTAATGCTTCTTCATTACCTTCGAGAGTGTTATCTCCAACGATACCGTCACCTGTCATATCGGCAAGAAGAGTAATTACTGCTCTTGCTCCTTTTTCAGATTGGGTTAATTCAGATATTCTCTGAACCATAGCGTTAGGACCACTACCCGCAAATTGGTTAATGAAGGACATATTTCGAGCAACACGCCAGAAATCACGTGACCAGATTGTAAGCTGTTCGCTGGTCAGTGCGCTAAAGTTTGTATTAGCCATTTTGTACTCCAATTTAAGTTAAAAACTAACCGACTTTTGGGGCGATATTTACCCGTATACCCTTTATCGTTGGGGCTACGACATCGTATGTTTTACAAGAACGACCTTGACCAGATTAACGCCGTGGTAGGCGAATGCGTTTTTTTACTGAAACGACTCAGGCTAAATATCGTTTTAGCGGACGAAGTTATTACTATCGTATCACAGTTTTAACCAAAGTCACCACGCATTCGCTTTAGGGTGTCGTCAGGTAATGCTCCAAACTCGTCATCTGAGAGAACATTTATATCTGCTACTTTGTCTCCCCTCTTAGATGTGCCTTCGCCTTTCATCTTTGGGGGTTGTGATTTAGATGCTTCTAATTTCTTTTTAACTGTTGTTTTCTTTCTTTTTTCTACAACAGCTTTATTTTGTTGTGTAGTTTGTACAGCAGCATTATCTTCATCCGTGCGCAATAAATCAGGTCTTTTAGCTGCTAATGTATATTCAGTTGCTTTAGCTAAAGAATCTGCAGGAGTGTAACCCTGAGTAACAAAAGCATCTCGTAAGTCACGTACTTCTTCCGCAAGTTCTACATCAAAGTTTTCACTGTTTTCGTTTAAGACCTCAAACGTATCTCCAATCTCTTGAGCTTTTACTGCTAGTTCTTGTTCGGCTTGGCTCATAGATACTGTTTGGCCCATCTGCGCTTGCATTTCAAACATTAGCTGTTCTTTTTCAGCCGCTCTAATTTCAGACCTAATAGAAGAAGCTTTAGCAGAATCTCCATCTAAAATAGCTTCTTGATAGGCTACTTCCTTAGACTCAAAGTCATACGTTGGAGCTGCAGCTTGCGTTTCAGCTTGTTGCTGCTCAATGTCATCTAATTGCTTCTGCATTTTTTTATTCTTTGCTAATACTTCATCTAGTCTAGATTTAGGTACCATAGGAGACTTTTCAGCAATTTTAGGAGTTTTTGGTTCTTCTTCCGCAAGTTCTACGACTTCTTCTTCGGCTTCTTCTTCAAGTTCTCCTGATACTTCAACCTCATCTTGATCCTCTGGGTCTTCAATATCCTCGGCATCTTCTTCCTCCTCTAATTCAGAAGTTATTTCTTCTTCTTCTACTACTTCTTCAGATGGAAATTCTACCTCTTCTTCTTCAGATGATTCTTCTACTACATCTTCTGTAGGAGTTTCGTCCCCAAAGTTAAGATCTACCTCAAAAGATTTTGTCTCTTCCTCAGTTTTTACATCTGCTCCTGGCATACTATCTAGTATTATATCGTTTTTATCCTCAGCCATTTTTACCTCCTGTAGGTTTCATTGCAGCAACGGCTATTTTTGATGCTGCCTGTGTTTCACTCTGACCTGACCTAACTTGATTAGTCATCTGAGATAACCTTTCACGTAACGCCAGTTCTTCTCGCTTCATTTGAAGCTTGCCTTCCATTTCTGCAACTTGCAGTTGTGGATCAATCTCTGCAGTACCTTGGGCTTTAGCCATATTAAGTTCTGATAGAGATTGTAGGTTCTGTACTTCAGCTTCAAGTTTAGCAATTTCAAGCTGAGTTTGTTTGATTTGTGCTTCAGCCTGGAATTGTTGTAGTGCTGCTTCAGCTTCTGATGGTGGTTCGGTACCTTGCATCATACGAATTCTTTGGGCTATCTCGCCTTTACGTGATAAATGTGAATACTCAACAATTAGATCGTCCGGTATGGGAACGCCTACTTGGCGTAATTGTATAGCTTCGGCAAATTGTATTTCTTCAAATGTATCTCTTGCAGGAGCTGTACCAACTATTACGTCATACTCTCCTAAAGTTAGATCATTAATAATGATACCTTCTGGAGTTATTTCATTAACTTTCATAGGTACTCTTTCTTTCATAGGGTCTGATTCATCAGTTATCTGTATCAAACGCTCTTCTGTATAGTAAGACTGTACTAAGTTTAGTATTTTTTCGGCTAAATACTGTCTAGTTTTAGTTAAATTATCTAATGGCACTTGAATCATCATAGCGCCACGGTTTTGTTTAGCTTGAATAGCCACACCAGATACTTCTGGACTATCAGTTCCTAGCATTGCGTCACTAATACCACTAATAGTTTTAATGTTAATAGCAGCTTTTTGGCTAATTCTGTCTAATCCAGTTGGTATCTGATTAGGAGGAATCTTAGCGGGGGGACTAGATCCTCTATTAAACTCTAGTACAAGACCCGTTTCGGCACCGTGTTCTTCGAGATCATCTGCAGTCATCCCGTTTAAAGAGCCAGTTTCTACTATCCAACCACTATTGGCTGTGGTGTTTACTATATGTAACTCTTGAGAGGATATTTTGTTGAGCTGTTCTTGTGGCGAGATAAGATTTCGCACCATACCGAACGGGCGTCCCCTTCTCCAGTAAGGAAAATAGGGTACTAGAGTAAAAGTGTCATACGGAGACCAGTCATCAAACAGTACAACTAGGTCTGCAGTTACTGTCCAACGTACTTTTTTCTGTTGTTTTGTTAAAATCTCTAATCCAAACTGGTCTGCGAAGTTTTCTCGCTTCTTTTTACTCCAATTATAAGGAATTTCGCGCATATCCCCGGTAACGGAGTCTACATAGAACATACATTCTTTTAATTGGTAGTATTGGCGCTCAATAACACGTATTGAACGTAAAGTTCTGTTTTCTTCGGGGTTTGTACTGCTGTTTTGGTTGTATTCAACGCTTGCAGCGGTGTCTCCGTACCTATTTTCTTCATATTCGACCGAATCTGTACCTAAAGTAGAGCCTTGTTCGACTGTAATACGCAATTTATCAGCTTTATCTTGCCCATATTGCTCTTCTATCTCGTCTAAAGTCATCCATTTGGTTTCAAAAATCTCATTCCACGTTCTTGGGTCATATTCTTTAGCATCTGGGTCAATAAGTATATCCAAGGGGTCTTTAGGGGTGACTCTAACTTCCCCTTGAATATGATCGTCGAAGTCTACGCGGACATCGAACCACCCGCGATCTTGTATAAGGCCATCAGCAAACACTTGGGACTCTATCCATTCAAGTTTGTTGTTATCTGATATCTGTAAAAATAATTTTGTAAGTACATCCGCGACTGGTTGTACCCCTCTACCCCTAGGTTTAAAACTAATATCCATCCTTCGAGTAGTTTGCTCTCCAAGAACAGCATTAATAGTAGGTAAAATCGTGTTGATTGTTAAAGCAGGTCGGCCCTGGTCATCTAGTGCCGCCATATCTGCAGCATCCCATTGATGCCCACGGTAAAACGCATCACATTGTTGAGCGATATCAATATAATCATCGTGACCATTATCGCGGGCACGTGTGTAACAGTTCCATTGGCTTTTTGCCAACTCGTGTTGCTCTGCCTTAGAGAGCTTTTTATCTTTTTTACCGTATGCCATTATGCGTTCATTGCCGTTTTCTTATTGTCACCTTTTGCTATATCGCGTAACCTATCCTTCCAAGAAGGGACATGTTCTATAGGTTCAAAATACGTAGCGAACTCCGTCATCATTAAACCTATCCATGCTAAAGCATCCACTTGGTCATCGTGTACACCGTTTGGAAAACGCAATAGTTCTGCAACTAATGGGCCAACCCAAACAGGGTCTCTTGGAAAGTATACCATGCCTTGTTGCATTCTACCTTGAATTGCTCTTGCTCTAGCTTCTTTGTCTCTCCTTCCTGTTTTTAGATCACGAAAATACGCCTCGTGTAAATTTCTCTCTCTAACTCTTTTTTGTAGGAACGGACCAATCGCCATTTCTATATGACTCTTTTCTATACCTACAACTCCAGGCCTCCAGGTCTCGTACAAGTCCAGTATTTGTTCTACTAACTCGAATCCGTCCCATCGTCCTCTTACGCAGTCTACCACAAATAATTTGTCATACTCATCTACGCCTACAACTAAACCTACAGAGTAGTCGTTCCGTTCTCTTTGTCCAATCGCCAAGTCCCACGCGCAGTAGTACTTTAGCCTGTCATAATCTAAATCAGGTTCATCATAATAGTTAATCATCTCTCTATTAAAGTAATCACCTTCATCCGCAACTGGATTCTGTTGATATAGAGCTGACCAATCTCTAGGTCCAATAGCTCGTTGTATTTTTTCTAAAGAAGGTACGTCATACCTTTCTGGGTGTAGGGCTTCGCCTTGGTCTCTGTATTCTTCGTCTTGTTCTGCTAACGCAGGATATTTAACTACTTCCCATTCATCAGCGCCGTTGTTTGCTGCTTGTAATAATCTTCCTGCTAAATCGTCATCGTGCCACCTTGTTAAAATAACAAGTATTCCGCCTCCAGGAGCAAGACGTGTGTAAGCCGTAGATGTGTACCAATCCCAAACTGAATCACGGCTATATTCTGATTCGGCGTCGTCTCTGTTTTTAACTGGGTCATCAATTACTAATACGTGCGCACCTTTACCTGTAATACCACCACCAACACCGGCAGCTACATAACCACCACCTTTAGTAGTTAACCAGGACTCTACAGACTGAGATGTTGGATCTAGTATTGCGCCGTTAAATATATTTTTATAATTTGGCTCTCTTAATTGATGTCGGACTTTTCTAGAAAAGGACATGGCCAAAGAGCCTGAGTATGAACAACTAATAAACTCGTGTTCTGGATTTCTTCCTAGATGCCAAGCGGGAAACGCAACACTAGCCAAGGTCGATTTGCCATGTCTAGGAGGCATGAACAACATTAGTCTTGGTGATTTTCTATCTGCTACGTCCTGGCTAAATTGTTCTAGCCTTCTACAAATATCTTTATGTACCCAACCAGCTTGGTAGTTAGGATCAAATCGCTCTACAAACGGCAACATGTGTTTACGTGAAAGTGCGCGTAAAGCAAGTTCCCTATGAGCAGCTTCTTCCTGAGAAATTTTCTTAGCTTCTGCTTTGGTAAGTTTTGGCTCAGGGGGTTCTAGCCGTTCCGCTTCCTCAGCTTTACAGTATACACATACGCCGTCGTCGGACGGGAATAGTGTGTCAGGATGTAAGGCTTTACAAACCTCGCATTCTTGTTTGTCTATTTGCATCCGCTAGCATTTACCTTTTTTCTTAGACTTCTTCTTGGTCGTTTTCTTTTTCTTTTTAGTTGGCCCTTTTGGGTAACTCATTTTTCCGTATCCCATACTATTCTCCGTTATGTAGGCAAATTAACATTTCCACCTTCTTCTAGCTTGCCTTATTCTAGAATTAGGATCATTCCTCGTTTTTGCTGAACTACGTTTAAGTTGTCCTGCAGAACGAGCGCAATATGACTTACGTCTTTTAGCAGCTTTACTACCTTTTTTAACTTTACCTGTAACTGCAGTTTTTAACTTTGAACCAGGGTTCGCCTTTCTATAAGCTTTTACCCCTTTCTTAGTCATCCCCGCGCCAGACTTAGTCTTACGATAATTACCGCCTTTACCCGTTGTTCTTCGTATTGCCTTAGCTTTTTTTCTTGGCACGCCTTGTCCTCCTTCTAACTGCTGGCTTCCTTGTCTTAGCAGTAGATTTTTTCTTTACTATAGTCCTTACTCTAGTAGGCTTGCCTCCTGGATTTCCCGCCGCTCGTTTTCTAGAAACTGCACTACGTTTTTGTGCAGTTGTCATTTTACCCGCTTTAGATTTTGGCACACACTTAGGGTATTTACGTTTACTACTTCCCTTTGCTGATTTTCTACCGCAAGGTTGGTACTTACCTTTCTTCTTACGTGAACCAATATCAACCCAATCTTCTTTGAACCATTTTGTTAGTCCACCTTTGGGTTTGGTATTAGCCATTACTTGTATCTTCCGCCTCTAGCTTTATACGTTTTAGTTAGCCAACCTGACGCATATGCAGAAGGCCATACTTTATACTTTCTTTTAGCCTCAGCTTTCACTCTTGCATAGAGCTTCGGGTTAGTGGGCTTTGCTCCACTCTTCTTTTTAGTCGTTTTTCTTTTAGTAGCCATTATGCTTTAGCTTTCTTTTTAGCAGTCTTAGAAAGATCTTTAAAATGAAAAAGTCTTACGCTTGTTTTAGTATGAGTCTTGTTTGAGTGTAAGTGACCATTAGGCATTTTATGAGTGTTACCTTTGTACTCGGTACCATCTCGTTTGTAATGCTTCATTCCTTTAGCCATTACTTACTCTTCTTCTTTTTAGCCATTATTTTTTTCTGTAAAAATTTTGGCAAAGTTTTTTGCTTAGCAGTCATCTTCTTAGCTGGCGCTTTCTTTTTTCGCATGTCGTTTCTCCGTTTTGACGGGCTTTAAGGTAAACATACCTTTGTCGTCTTGTTTAATGTTCGCTCTCCAAGTGGTTCTTTTTTTATTGGTAGCTTGCGCTTGCTGATGGTACTTAGTCATCTTTACCTCCCTTACCGCTATTGGGTATTAAATACTGGTTATCAACTCCTGCTATTTTTAAAAGCTCGGAGTCGGGTAGCTTCTCAAGTTGTTCTATAGAATCAACATTGATATTAATCTGGGTTGCGTTTTCTGGGGTAAATAGACCGTGAAGCTTGCATAAAGAATCTACTACGTTTTTTTCTTCGGTAGATGTTGCTGACTTACGGTGCGCTTCTAAGTACATAGAAGTTGCTTGGTGCTTATCGAACTTTATGTCTTCTTTAAATTCATTGCGCAAATGACCTAGGGCTTTTTGCACTACAGGTTTTTTAAAAATCTTGTACACATGTTCTGCGTCTGCGTACCCCGCTGCACGGCCGGCGGCAGCTTTTGTCATTCCACGTAGATGGAATAAAATCAGGCGTTCTTCTTGTACAGATAGCTCGTTAAGTTTCACGTCCATGTACGGATAGTGAGATTGTAGCTCCGCTCGGTCTGTATCAGATAGTTCTATTTTTTCAAGCACTTTTGACATGTTCCTAATATTATAGTGTCAATATACGTGAAATTGAAAATTTTTACCAAAAAAATATATATTAGAAAAAGTCAAGACCATCGCTCACTCAGGCCCCCCCTCTCCGCCCCAGAGCCAGTACCCTTCCCCGATTCGCTTTTTGGAACCTTGTTTCTAATTTTTTCGCCTTGGAACCTTGTCCGGTACCCCTCCAACATCTCCTCCGTCGATGTTAATACATAGGTCATATGAATCTAGGTCAATCAGACGTAGACATAACAACTACATAATGTGGAGGTAACACAATGTACGTAGCTAAAGTAAAACGTCCTTATACATCTAAGGATGAGAACGGCACAACCAAAGACAATCCAGGCTGGACTGACATTGGTATAGCCAACAACGGTGGGAAAGGCATCACGCTCTACCCTAACTTTCAACCATTAGTAATAGACGGAAAGGTCGAACCAATCTTTCTATTCCCTATCGAGAAGAAGGAGGCCAGCAATGGACAACCTATCTAGTAAAGTAAAAGGTCATGTACAACAAGCAACCAACATGTCAATGACAGACATGGTCAAAGGTACAACTAGGCTAGTGGGTAACACCATTAGCTTAGGCTTCAAAGCTATAGGCGCAACAGTCTATGTAGCAGACAAGTCAGTACGTGTACTCGGTTCAGTAGGTAAACAAGCATATGATGAAACCAAGAAAGGTTATCATAAGACTGATGAGTTACTAACAACCGAAGACCAAGAGCCAAAACCAATGGCTATCAAACGTGAACCACAACAGATGGAGTTCGACTTCGAGCAGCATCGTAACAGTTAACGTTAACAATAAGGTGAGGGGCTTATGTCCTTCACCTTTTTTTATGTACAGACCATCCTAGTGTGCCGTACTACTATCATCAGCTTGCTGATGCATCGTCAAGGAACGTGGTTGCCTGCCTCTAGGCTGGTGTGCAGTCTCGACTGTACCGCCTGTACCGGGTGTGTACCACGTACATTCTCCCTTGCTGGTACAGCTGAGACGCACAGCAGATCTACGATGCCGGCTAAAACTACGTCTTTGTACCGAATGTACCAGTACTTTCTAGGAGATAACAGTAACCGACCGTGGACCATAGTTATAGATTTTAGGTTTAATATTCATAACCAATGGTACATCTGGTACAGATACGCCTCTAAGCCTTACGCCGAGAGGCTTCTGTCCTGTACCACTACTAATATCGTTCTGGTACAGTTTTCCATAAACTCCCGTTATATCAAGCACTTAGCCCTGTACCGCTACTTTCAGACATCCGGTACAGGAATGACTCCTCCGTCGTCATTAATACATGGTTATTGTGTACGTTGGGTGTTGGTCTAGTAGCAAGGCCACTAATCGTAACAACTATTATCCAAGAGTGTTGACGCAAACCACCAATACCCCATGTACATATTATTAATAATAAATGCCAAAGGAGGCACATATGTCTAATGACGATTACTTTGATCCAGACGATCAAGAGATAGGACCAGAATTGGTTCAACCACAATTCACCGAAGAAGCAGCGTTTCGACCTGACACCAACGGTGACCCAGAAGGCTCGGAAGCACGCGCTGAAAAACCAGCAATTGCGCTCCCTGATTTCTTCTTCAAGAGATACAAGCTCGATAACGAAGGTAACCCGACGTTCAACGAGTCTGTAGTTGGTAGCATCATGGCCGTGTTCGACCAGAAAGCTACAACAGCTCTTACATTCAACGGCGACAAAGCCGCTGACGAGGAGATATATTACGACAACCAGGTCAATACCATCGTAGAAGGTATTAGTCAGTTGTTGGAAGTTGACCCTCAATCAACTGGTATCAACGTGCTATCGTTGAACACCAGAACGTGGGCAGAGTTCATCAGTATTGCTTATGAATACAGTGACTCTTTGTCCAGCATCAATGCAAATGACGAGATACCTGATTGGCTCATCCAACGAGAAGATAAGATGATGCAGCTAGGTAGAAAAGCTCGGATGTTGCGCGATGCAATAGCCGCTATAGACGACAAGTTCGGACTGAAAAGCACTTCACTAGACCGTGACCGTGTGCAGAACGAAGTTGAGCGAAGACTACAAAGGTTATCTGAATGGAATTTCAGACAACACGCCGATTCGTCAGGTAAAGTTGCAAACACTTACAACAATGCGTCAATACAGCATTGTGAGTCGGTCTTTGCTAACGCTTAGTGGCAATAGCACTAAAGGGAGTTCTACTTCGGTAGTTCTCCCTTTTTTTATGTCTAGTCGGCTCGCTATCACGCGCTCAAGATCCCGCCGACTTGTCGCGTCCAGGAAGAACGCAGTTCTCTCTGTTCGCTCTAACCTTCGGCTGACAATACGGCCCGGATCTCAGGCTAGCGTGACTACGCTCGCCATGTTCCACGTGGAACTTATGTCTCTGCGACAGTAAATGACGCTACGTGGAGTACACTGGTTTATGTGCAAGTTAAGTTATTGCACTTTTTTTAGTAATTACACTTTACGTGGAGGAGTTAAATATGAGTAAGCAAATAGATATAAAAGAGCCTAAGCAACGTTACTACCGAGCTACGTTTGTAGATGCAGCTTGTGTAGACATGCAAATAACTGTTGAGTTCGAAGCGCCGTTCCCTAGGAATGAGTCAATTGAGTATAGCCAGTTAGCTTTGCGTTCTTTTTTAGAACAAGTGTCTGCGGGTCACATAAAGATTCGCGATATTGAACCAATAGAAACATGAATCATGAACGAGGAGTAAATTATGCATTCAATTAAACCATCTCATCTAAAGTCTGAGATAAAACAAAACATGCAAGCGGGCATCAACACCATGATATGGGGTGGTCCCGGCATAGGTAAGTCGGAGATCCCACAACAGATCGCTGATGAAACCAACAAGAAACTACTGGACTTCAGGGCTAACCTGTTTGACCCGGTAGATGTTAGAGGTGTGCCGTACGTAGCACAACTCAAAGAATCTGCAAAAAGATTTACACGTTGGGCTGTGCCTGATGTGTTTCCAATAGCAGACAGAGACGGTACAGAAGGTATTTTTCTTATTGACGAATTACCAACTGCACCACCTGCAACTCAGAACGCGTTCCTACAGTTGTTGATAACCAGGGAAGTAGGTAATTACAAATTACCTGACGGCTGGTCAATCATTGCTGCTGGTAACAGACTTACTGACGCTGCAGCTGTCTATCAAATGCCATCACCTGTTAGAAACAGATTGGCGCACTACGAGCTTTCAGCCGATCTGGATGATTGGTGTGAGTGGGCAGTATCCAATGGAGTGGATACGTCTCTCGTATCGTTCTTACGATACAGACCCAACTTACTGTTTGATTTCAATGCTGAAAACTACGCTTTTCCGACTCCTCGGAGCTGGTCGTTCGTTGACAAACGACTAAAGTTACCGGCCGTGGACGAAGAAACACTGTTCTACGGTGTATCTTCTCTTGTCGGTGACGGTCCAGCGGGTGAATACGTAGCGTTTAGAGAAATTTATTCAGCTTTGCCTGATATAGATTATCTCATAGACAATCCAGCATCTTACAAGTCAGACGACAGTCCGGCTGTTTTGTATGCTCTATCAGGTGCTCTGGCAGCTCGTGCATGTCCAGAGAAAATAGAAAACATTGTCAAGGTAATCAAGAAGTTACCTACAGAGTTTCAAGTTATTTCAATTAAACAATCTGTTATTAAAGACAAATCAATTATCACACACGACGCTGTAGATAAGTGGTTGTCTCATAACTCAACTGTAATTTTATAGGAGGTATATATGAGTACAGTAAGAATGTCTGACTATTTGCGACGTGACATCGTCAACAAATTTCAAGACTCACATGAAAAGTCTAATCCAAAAATGGAGTTAGATGCTACACGTGGCGATGCTATCTACAACAGATACATCGGTCCTAAAGTAGAAGCTGCTAAAGAAGCTATGCGTGAGCATTTGGGTGACATTATAGATCCCGATGCTATGTTTAGTAAGACCAGTAATCTTACTTGTCTAGTTCCTATCAATCATACAAGTACGTCTCATGCGTACGAAGATGAAGATATGACATCTGAAACAGAGCTAAATGAAGATTATCGTATATCAATACCATTATCTACAGAACGTGCTGTGCCTATGGGTGTTTCTACTAGTAGTTACAGTTCGTCTATGGAGCATCTTCAATATACTTTCAATAGGTATGAAGACGCAGATCTTAATTACTTATGTGAATGCGTAGAGTACAACAGCAAAGTAGCGTCACAACGTGACATAGCAGGTCACAAAGTAAATATGTTATTGCTTAAATTTACTACGTTAAACCAAGCTATGAAAGCTTGGCCTGCGTTATCTAAATTAGTAGAACCAGAAAAGCTTGCCAAAGTTCATGAGAAACAACAGCGCAAGCGTAAACAAGAACAGCAGAAAGAAATGGCTGACCAGGTTGTTGTAGACAACGACTTAAACAAAACCATTCTGACTGCGTCACTCATAGGAGATGAGTAATATGCAAGAGTATACAAAAGCTAGATCCCAGCTAATTCTTAGTAGCCCATTTTTCGGGACGCTAGCTCTACGCTTAAAACCTATAGAAGATGAAAGCGTAGGTACAGCAGCAACCGATGGTGAGTGCATTAAGTACAACCCAAAATGGTTTCTAAAATTACGTGACGAAGAACGCATTGGTCTTATTGCACACGAAGTTATGCATGTAGCTCTTATGCACATGCTACGTCGTGATCATCGTGACCCACAGAAGTGGAATATCGCTGCTGATTATGTAATCAATCTTGCTCTCAAGAAAAGTAATTTCATACTTCCACACACCGAACTCTTGGATGACAAGTACGACGGTATGTCTACAGAAGAAGTATACAATTTGCTGCCTGACGATTTAGGAGACGGCAATAGTCCGTTTGGAGTAATACTTCTAGACGGAGACGATCCCGGTGGGTGTGGTGGAGTTATGGACCACCCATCTATCGGTGATGGTTCAGCGTCAGGTAAATTCGAAGCTGATATAGAAATTGCTATACAACAAGCAGCAGAAGCTGCTAAGTCAATGGGTAAGTTACCTGGTCATTTACAAGAACTTATAGAAAAAGCATTGGCACCTAAAGTTGATTGGAAGATGACGTTAGCTAGGTTCTTACGTTCCAACAACAAATCAGACTTCACATGGATACGACCTAATCGTAGGTTCATTGCACAAGGTATGTACTTACCGTCATTGCATACTCCATGTTTAGAAGAGATCGCAGTTGCTGTAGATACTTCTGGCTCAATCAGTAATGCAGAGCTGGAACAGTTTACTGGCGAGATCACTTCAATACTTCATGACACAAATCCTGAACGTATCCATTTCTTACAATGTGATACCGAAGTACGTGCCGATGAAGAATACACTAGAGAAAATCTACCACTTAAGGTTACTTACGAAGGTAGAGGTGGTACTTGTTTTAGTCCAGTAATTGATTACATCAATGAACGACATCCAGCAGTATCTGCTCTTGTGTATCTTACCGACTTGGAGTCAAACGACTTCGGAGATCAACCACCATACCCAGTTTTATGGGTTACAACAGCTAGTGAGGAGGCACCTTATGGTGAAGTTATCAAAATTTAAAGAATTCCTAATGGATTACAAAAACTCTGTATTAATCGGAGCCAGTATTTTATTAGGTTTAGTTGCACTTGCATCAACATTGCATCATGTCATTACATTGACGTCTGTATTGTTTCTTGTAGGTGTGTGTATGTATCTACTATATAGGAGTAAACAATGAACGTAGTGTCATCAGTTACCACAATTTTGTGGATATTAATCGAAGCCATACAATTTGCTTATATGGCTTACCTTATGTGGAGGGAAAGAAATAATGTTGCTAATCGGAATATTCAGCGCATTAGGTCTGCTTTTGCTAGCGCTTAAAGCTGGCGGACGCAAAGCAATCGGTCATGACATCTTCGTTGATGTCATGATCACTGTGACTCTAATGGTCTGTTTTTATGGAACTTTCAGCGGTATGGCCGCAGCCATGGTAGGTGGTTTATGTGCATCAGTTGTTTTATTCGTTATGAAGAAAACAATGGCGCACGAAAAACTTGCCATGACTAAAAAGAAATACAAAATATTTACTGTTGATTTTACGGGTCCAACAGTTAAATGGAAACAACATGACCCGGACTGGAGGTAGTTATGGGATTTGATGTATATGGTAAAAACCCACAGCTTGTCGGTACAAAACCTGACATAGATTGGGAGAAACAACCAAGTAACGAAGAACGCGATAAGTTTATTGAAGACTTAGAAAAGTTTGAACAAGACAATCCAGGTTACTATTTTCGTAACAACGTATGGTGGTGGAGACCACTTTGGTCATACATATGTGATTACATAGCGCCTGATATTTTAACTGATGAAGATAAAAAAGGAGGCGACTTCAATGACTACCATCATATTAATGCTATTAAAGCTAATTACATCGCGGACAAAATAGCCGAAGCTCACGAAACAGGTGAGCTACAAAAGTTTGCTGATTGGTACAAAGTAAGCCAGAACAACTTACCAAAAGAAGAATGTAATATTTGCGATGGCTCTGGTGTACGTGACGATGAGCACGTCAAAGGTAAATGTAACGCTTGCGAAGACGGCATGAAAGACAATTGGGCTAAAAGTTACCCATTTGATGTAGACAATGTCATAGAATTTGGTAAATTCTGTAAAGCATCTGGAGGATTTGAAATAGGATGAGTGGAATAAAAGAAAAAAACAAAGAGCTTCAAAGTCTTATTAAAGATAAGCTTAAAGCTAACGGTGTATCTGAAGCATGGATGCAAGACCATCTAGTTATAGACACCGACATGACCATGGACAATGACGAAGATTACTGCGAACATTGCGGTGCACATTTAGAAGAATGCACTGGTTACAAATGTTGGAAGCGGTGAATACTAAGTTAAACGAGGTAACCGTTTACCAAACTTATAAGGAAAACGGAGAAGAAGGCAAACAACGCGTTTATGTGTATGCAAATGGAGAAAAAATAAACGAACATTTGGTAGACAATCTACAAGACGCAATACGAATTAAAGAAAATTATGAATCTAGTTTAAATACTACTTTTAATTTTTCATACAATATAATTAGCTATTGAGTTTGATGTTACTAGGGGTGTTGCCTCCACATATTACCACCTATAACATTGACCCTTGGGGGACAGCCAAAGTTTACTCTTTGGTTGCTCCCCCGTTCATTAGGGGTACACTATAGTATGCCTAAAGAAATAATCATAAAATTCAGCGATGATGACGCTGACGAATTGATCGAGCTTCTTCGGGACCTCTTGGATCGAACTAACACTAACAGTTACGACGAACAAGATGGTCCCGAGGGAGACCAAGACGACCAGTAACGACCGAGTAAACTCTGCTGCAGCACATCGGCGGTTCAGACGCCAGAGTTATCGCCCTCCAGACACCAGGTCGTCTTGGTAACCTAATTCCTCGCGGGATAGGGGGTTACACCAAAATAGAAATGGCTAGCGTGTGTAATCAAATAGTCTAGCTGGTTAGCTAATCAATCAATGGCCAGAATGTTCATTGTTCCCCCGCTTTTATTAATAACTAGGAGAGTTATATGCAAGTACAAATATTAATTAAAAATAGTAAATACGGCCATGACTATGAAGTAGTTAGAGCCGATGCTTTTTTTAATAATAAAGATTTAGAAGAAGCTTATAGAGAAAAGAAAGAACAAGAATGGCATCAAAACCTGCAAGAAGAATCAGGTACAGATGTAACTGAAGATGACTATGTCGACTGGTACGGAGGCATGAACTCAATACAACTACAAGTTCAGGAGGAGATATGAAAACAAACATATCAATTGAGCTAAATAATGAACAGCGAGATCATCTTAGTAATATATTTCATAACAAAAAATCATCTAAATTAATTAGTCGTAAAGAACTAAATGATTTAGTACAAATTATGATTGCAGATCTACTTGATCAAGACGTAGGCAACTTTAAAGAAGTTACAGATGTTATTGCACAAGAAGGTGCTAGTTATAAATTTAACGATATACGAGTAACTAAAGAAGAATGGGATGAAGGAATCCAGGTATGGCTAGCCAAACGGAAGCAAAATCAATAACTTTTATAGATTACAACTTTATATTGCGTGCAGACAAAACCATTGAGTTTGATAAAGAACTTAACATTGAGAACTTAAGCTTACAGGTGGGAGATGTGCTTACAGTACACGAGTTACCTGGAACAAAAAGTATGGTGTTAAAAAAAAGGAGCTACCGTTCGAGAAACGATAACCCCTTTTAGGTTTCCTAAATGCTGAAGAGGGCTTAAAGGAAAATCATGGAAGTCAGTATTTTACGATACTGTTACCCATAATTCAATGTCACCAGTACCGCCGCCACCAGGAGCAACTTGAGCTAAGACATCAATTGTGTCATCAGCTGTGTAAGTTTTTGGTGCGGTGTTAGCATCTAGTGTATCTGTACCACCAGCTTGACCGATTGTTGATCCGTCAATGTAGTAGTCAGCATCTGAACCATCGCCAACGTCAAGCACAAGTGCAGTACCTGTGTCTAAGTCGCCAGTTTTGATTACAATGTTATGAACCGTTTCACCAGCAAACACGTCTACCATTTGAATTACATCGTTTAATGCAATTGCAGTTGTAGCTGTAAATTTAGCGTATCTAACGCCAAGATTTCCGTCTGGGAAAGGTTTAAAAGATTGATTTCCTTCTACAGGACCTGATTTATATGTTGCCATAATTACCACCTATTTAGTTTAAGTTTAAAGTTCAGCACTTTTTTGTGCTACCATATTTGAACATAAGCGGTTTTTCCGAAAAGTCAAGCCAAGATAAGGAGTATTGATGGCGACCTATGTTTACGTTAAACGTAACAACAAGCACCCGTATACGTACCACGACGTAGATGCCCCCCATATAGAATTCAAGTATGTACCTATGGGTACAGCTTTCAACATGATCCACAGTAAGCGAATCGGTTGGGAGCGAGCTAAAAAAGGAGACTATGAACACTGGTGTAAACTAACCAAGAAGAAAAAAACATGAACAAATTATATTTAGATTTTGAAACATTTTATGACGTAGGCTATTCGCTTACAAAGATGACCACAGCAGAGTATGTACACTCCCCGGAGTTTAAGGTGTGGGGTGTAGGCGTTAAATGGAACGAGGATGGCGAAACTGAATGGTATAACGAAGATGAAATACCAGAGCTATTTGCACAATACAATTGGGAAGATCTCGCGGTTGTATGTCACAACACATTATTTGATGCTTATATACTTACACAAATTTACCAAGTCTATCCAAAGTATTACTACGATACAGCTGCAATGAGCCGTGGGTTGTACCCAAACGAATCTGCAGCACTTAAAAATGTAGCAGAACGTTTATTCCCAGATGACAAGTCAATGCGTAAAGGAGAAGAACTTGTCAATGCCAAGGGTATACGTGACCTTGACCCCCAATTAGAAACTACAATTGCTGGTTATTGCATACAAGACGTAGATCTAACGTACGAAATCTTTGAGAAGATGGCCGTTGGGTACCCACAGAGTGAACTTGACCTGATTGACCTGACAGTTCGTATGTTTGTAGAACCTAAAATTACACTCGACCGTGAACTTGTGATACAGCACAAAGAACAAATAGCTGCTGAAACAGCACAACACATAGAAGACAGTGGGACAACACGTGAAACACTCGCTTCTCAGCCAAAGTTTGCTGCACACATAGAGTCCCTGGGTATAACTGTGCCAACTAAAAAAAGTCCACGCACAGGTGAAATGATACCAGCGTTCAGTAAATCTGATGCTGCGTACATTCAAATGCAGGCTATGTATCCCGAGTACAAACATATCTGGGATGCACGTGAGGCTGTTAAGTCTCGTATAGAAGAAACTAGAGCTGAACGATTTTTGTCTGCAGTTAACCCAGACGGTACTTTCTCAGTTCCATTACGTTATTACGCAGCCCACACTGGTAGGTTTGGGGGTTCAGAAAAAATAAACTTACAAAACCTGCCACGAGGATCTAAGTTACGTAGTGCACTTACAGCTCCCGACGGTAACTATTTGTACGTAGCTGACTTATCAAACATCGAAGCGAGAATGCTTGCGTGGTTAGCCAACGAAGAACCATTACTAGAAGCTTTTGCAGCAGGCGAAGATGTGTACAGTATTTTTGCTTCTGAGATATATGGTAGACCTATTACCAAAGCTAACAAACTAGAAAGATATGTAGGTAAAACAGCTATCTTAGGTTTAGGTTATGGTATGGGTGCAGAACGATATCAAGCAACACTTACTCAAGGATCACCATCTGTAGACGTAACGTTAGCTACAGCTCAAGGTATTGTTTCTCAGTACCGAGGTATGTATCCGAGCATTCCCAGGCTATGGAATGTATGTAAAAGTTTTCTATATGGCATGATTGATCGTGCTCAGTACGGTAATACGTACGGCCCTTTGACTGTATCAAACAACGCCATTCAGCTGCCAAACAAAATGTTTTTAAAATATCCGCACTTACAGTACGCAGCTGGAGAGTTCTTGTACCACTCAAGCTTTAACAAAGCCCCTATACGTACTCACGGTCCTAGACTTTGTGAGAACATTATTCAGGCTTTAGCTCGTATAGTTATTACAAATCAAATGCTTACAATCAAAAAAGAATTACCAGAGCTGGATGTTGTACTTACAGTTCATGATGAAATTATATGCTCAGGGTCTAAGCAAGACGCAGAAGTGACGTTAGACAAAATTATGGCTATAATGAAAAGTCCACCAGAATGGTGTGAAAAGTTACCGTTAGATGCTGAAGGAGGTTATAGCGAAGTCTATGACAAATAAATGAGCAATCTTATACTAACGAGAAAGAAACAGGAGTGCATAGTTATCTATGATAAAGACGCACCAGACGTTATCTTGTGTGAGATTGTTGTTACCTCTCTTGGCATTAAACAGGTTAAGTTAGCTTTTGAAGCTGACACTAATATTAGGATCGACCGAAAGGAAGTTTATGAAAAGAATAAATGAAGAGGGAGTTAAATTATGGAAGTTGTTTTTCTTAAGGCTAAACAACGATTAGTCAAAGAGATATCGTTAGAAGGTAAAAAACCTTACCCACTAGTAAAAAAGTTTACATCACATCACCACAAGTTTGATAAAACAGAAGAAGGATTTCAAGAGTTCTTTGATTTATTAAAGCAATATTCAAAACAAGGAGCCGCGTTACATAAAGGGCTTCTTAAACGTAAGTTAAAAAACGAATCAAGAGCAATGCTTACAGACAGAGCTGCTCAAACAGACTTGTTAGTATTAGATTTAGATGGCATTGAATTCCCAATATCATCTACTAAATCAACACTTAGCGAGTTTGATATACAAACTATTGCTGAGCAGTTCGTTACATATCTGCCCCCGGAGTTTCAGGATGTAAGTTATATTGCACAAGCATCTGCGTCCCTGGGCTTAAAAGGTAACAAAGTTTCTATGCATCTATTCTTTTTACTTAAATACCCTGTGTATCCAAAAGTATTAAAAGAATGGTTTAGGACTTTAAATTACGAAATAGATTTTCTTGCTAATCAATTAAATCTTTCAGCCAACGGTCAGAGTTTAGCATTTCCTTTAGATGTTAGTCTTGCTGATAACTCAAAGTTAATTTACATAGCGCCACCTAAGTTTGTGGGTATACAAGACCCAATCTCGGGAGACAGGTTTGTATGTATCACTCGTGGTCAACCGACCGTGGACATAGTTCCATTACTCAAGGATGTTAATCCTGAAAAAGTACACAATTTAGGTGTACAAATAAAAGATGGTTTACGAAAAAAAGCAGGACTTACTAAGAAAGCCGAACGTGTTACTACAGTTAATATAGGAGGCGAGTCTCAAGAAGTTCTACAGAACCCTGACAGAATGACTATTGAAGTTTGCAGGGTTAGTGAACCTTATGTTAACTGCAATATAAACGGAGGAGATAGCGGTGCCTATTATTTTATTTTATCCAACCCTCACTATATGTACAATTTTAAAGGTGAGCCTGTATTTGAAATACAGAAAGCAGATCCAGACTTCTACAAAAGCGTATTCGATACGTTTGCTGAAGCAATGGAAGGCGGAAAAGACGCAAGACCAGTAGTTCTTAGAGATTACTACACAGATACCTTTTACAACGGTGTGTTTGATAAAGGCAAGCAGCAGTTTACTGATGACTTCCCACTTACACCTACACAAAAAGGATCTCTCGAAGGGTTTATGCGTACTCACAATCGTCCTATGCCAGACTTTGTTCCAGACGCACAAGTAGTGTTTGATCCAGCATCAGGTAAAGGTATAGAGATGGAGAAAGCTCCGTACTATGTAAACTTGTTTAGAAAAACACAATACATGTTAGCTGCAGAGCAAGATTTACCAGAGGTAAAGTATGGAGAGTCAGAGAATTTTAAAAAGTATGTACCTCTAACGTACAAGCTTATTCAACAGATTCTCGGCGGTGGTGTAACAGAAACAGAACACTTTGTTAACTGGCTTGCGTACATATATCAGAAAAAACAAAAAACTATGACTGCATGGATACTTACAGGTGTACCGGGCACGGGTAAAGGTTTGTTTGTACATAAAATACTAAAACCTTTGTTTGGTGATGCACAAGTTCCTATGCGTTCATTAGAAAATATAGAAGAACAATTTAATTTATACATGCGTATGGCCTTGTTTTTAGTAGTTGATGAATTCCGAATGGGAGACTCAGGTAACATAGGGCGTATGGCAGACAAGTTAAAACATCAAATTACAGAACCAACATTAACAGTACGTGCTATGCGTGCTAACCAAGTAGAGCTACCTAGTTTTTGTAATTTCTTATTTCTTACTAACAGAGCTGACGCTGTCAAAATAGAAGATGGCGACAGACGTTACAACGTAGCTCCCAGGCAAGAACGTAAGTTAGATAAAACATTCCCTGAGTTACTTACACGACTGGAAGATCTCGATAAAGAACTGTACATGTTTTCTGGTTTACTAGAAAAGTTTCAAGTTGATGAACGTATGGCTCACACAGCATTAGATAATGATGCTAAACGAGACATGAAGTTAGTCAGCATGTCAGTACTAGAAGAATTTGCAAACGCTATAAAACTCAACAACTTAGAATACTTTGTAGAGATTTTAGATATACCGCTTACAAACACATTTGACGCCGGGGGAATAAGTACAGCACAACGCTACATAAAGAATTGGATTGCAGCGTCAGGTCAAGAACTTATAATTCCTATGCAACACATGAAAGTCGTGTATGATGTATTAACAGATAACAAAAAAGTGTTATCTACAAGAGACTTTACTAAGGCTATGAGCCGATTAAGTATCGCAACAACCCGTAAAAGAATGGGTGAAGGTGAAAACAAGTCAGCTCCAAGAGGTATATTAATCACTTGGGTCTTAGATAAAGAGGTAAAAGAGTCTTTACTTGAAGAACATTTTGACAAGAAAGACATGGAACTTACTAGGAATATGGCTACACATTAAACTATGTCAAAGCTTGTACAAGACAAGCGTCCAGATCTAGAGAACGTAATAGCAACGGACGCCCCAAAAGAGTTGGGACTCATACCAGCCTGGTCACACTCGACTTTAAAAACATTTGAGAGCTGCGCTTATCGTAGTTACATCTCTAAAGTTAAACGCATACAAGAAAACTTTGGCCCTGCTGCAGCACGTGGTAGTGAAATACACCAAAAAGCAGAAGACTATGTTAACGGTACGTTAGGTGAGTTTCCATTAGAGTTAAAAAAATTCGAGAGTCAATTCAAAATACTACGAGAGCTATATATAGAGGCTAAAGTAGAACTTGAAGGCGACTGGGGATTTACAGTTGATTGGGAACCTTGTGGTTGGTTAGTACCAGAAACCTGGGCACGTATTAAGTTAGATGCTATGGTCCATGAAACTGATACATCAGCACGCGTTATTGATTACAAAACAGGTAAAAAGTTTGGTAATGAGATAGCACACGCTCAGCAAGCATTAACTTATGCAATCGGTAGTTTTTTTAGATACCCAGATTTACAACACGTACAGACAGAGTTGTGGTATTTAGATCAAAACGAAACTACAGTACAAGCTTATACTAGAGATGAAGCGATGTTGTTTATGCCTAAACTCCATCAGCGAGCTGTAGCTATGACTACTGCTACTAAGTTTCCTCCTAACCCTTCCAATTACAATTGTAAGTGGTGTTCTTATAAAGAAGGAGAGTACCCAGCTTGTCAGCACGCTATTAAATAAAGTATAATTAAATGATAAATACAGAATTAAATACAGAATTAAATAATAAATACAGGATTAAATATGAAATTAGATTCACCGCCCGCCTATGCGCATCAAACTGATACCACAAACTTTATTCTAAACAACCCTCGATGTCTTATTACATCGGACCCTGGCACAGGTAAAACACGTTCTGTGTTAGACGCTTTAGTGCAAACTAAAAGTGTGACCTTAGTCATAGCACCGCTATCTATCTTAGAAGCTGCTTGGGTAGATGATATTAAAAAGTTTCAACCCAACCTTAATTACGGAGTAGCTTATGCTAAGAACCGCCAGAAAATATTCGCTGACCAAGAACTTGACATGGTCATTACTAATTTCGAAGCTGTTAACTACCTATCAAAAGATCCATCGTTACTTGACCGATTCAATACGTTGGTGGTTGACGAATTCACAGCCTTTAAGAACAAAGATTCTAAACGATCCAAAAACCTTAGAAAGATTGTGTCACAGTTTGATACCAGGGTGTTTATGTCTGGTACTCCTAATACTAATAGCATTATAGATGTCTGGCACCCAACACTTTGTGTAGATGACGGGCAACGTTTAGGCACTCGCTACTACAGTTTTCGTAACCAAGTATGTACTCCTAAATTCAATGGCTTTGCTAATGAATGGATAGACAAACCAGGTATTGAAGAAACAGTAGCACACCAACTAAACGATATTAATGTTCGTTATGCTTTAGAAGATTGCATTGATTTACCAGATAACGTAACTCGTGTAATGCATACAGATCTAACACCTGCTGTGCAAAAGATGTACAAAACGCTCTCTGAAGAGTCTGTCTTGTACACAAAACAAGGGACTATTAACGCAGTTAACGCTGGCGCTCGTGTTAAAAAGTTACTGCAATTAGTTTCTGGAGCTGTGTATGACGAGCAAGGTGATGCTAAATACATTCACCAGCAACGTTACGACATGATTATGGATCTATTAGAAGTACGCAAACACAGTCTTGTTGCATTCAATTGGCGTCATGAACGTAATGCTTTGACTGCATTAGCTGACAAACGTGGCTATACGTACGAAATTATTGATGGTGAAACTAACCCACAAAAACGTGTTGATATTGTACAAAGATTTCAGGCCGGGCAGATAAAAGTATTGTTTGCTCATCCTCAATCTGCGAGTCATGGTCTTACACTAACTAAAGCTACAACCTGCATTTGGTGTAGTCCCACTTACAATGCAGAACATTTTCAGCAGTTTAACCGACGTATACATAGATCAGGTCAAACTAGTAAAACTGAAACTATTCTTATTGCAGCACGTAATACCTGGGAAGAAACAGTGTATGAAAAGCTTAATGGGAAATTAGGCAAGATGGAGAATCTTCTCCACATTTTAAATAAATTAAACAATTAGGAGAATTGTTATGGAAGAAAAAAAGAATTTGAACCAACTTATGGATGAGCTGTCATCTGTACGTAAAGACATTAAATCTTTACAAGAACAGGAGAAGGTCCTTAAGTTACGTCAAAACGATCTCGATAGTGAAATCATTTACAAAATGGAAGAGCAAGGTCTCGACCAGATTGCGAGTGATGTATGTACAATTTCTAAAAAAATAGATGTTGTACCTACTGTAGAAGACTGGGACGTATTGCATAAACACATAATCGACACTGGTCGGTTTGAGTTATTGCAAAAACGTATGTCGGCTACTTCATTTAGAGAGGCTTTACAACTGGACGGTTCTGTCCCAGGAGTTAAGTCTACGGAGCTTACTAAGATTAACTATCGCAGTAAGTGAACATTAACCATGAAAGAAGGAAGGTGAACGATGGCTGAATCAAAAGCTGTATCCCTAGTCTCTGCTAACGTGCCTGCGCATGTTAAAGAGTCTGCGGGCCTTGGAAACGAAAATGTTTCCACCCAACACCTACAAACCCCCAGGGTAAAACTACTTCAACAAATGAATAGCGAAGTTGACGAAAGTCACGACGCATACGTTGAAGGAGCTAAGCCTGGTGATTTGTTAAACACGGTAACCAACGAAATCTACGGTACAGAAATATACGTTATTAACGTACATTTTACTGAAGACTTTGTCGTTTGGAGAAAACGTGAGAAAGGTGGTGGCCTTGTAGCTAGTTGTGCGTCAAGAGCTGATGCGGATGAAATGATTGGAAACCAAGACGGTAGCCCCAATGATTACGAAATAATCCAAACTCAGTCTCACTTATTGATTCGCAAAGATGCAACAACAGGAGAAATGGAATCAACACCATTTTTAATGGACTTTGCATCTTCTAAGTTAAGAGTATCTCGTGAATGGAACACGCAGATTGCTCAGCTTGGCGGCGACAGATTTTCTACGTTGTGGAAAGTCTCTTCTGTAAAAACCCAAAATAGGGCTGGACAACCATTTCAAAACCTCAGTGTTATGAAAGAAGGTTGGGTTACAGATGATGACTACGAAATAGCTAAGAAAGTCTACAAGGGTGTATCAGGCAACACAGGAGCCTAAATGACTGTGTGCGTACATGCTGCGACATATACTGTCGCGGCGTGTATGTATTTTTTATGCTATGCTGAGCCTGTGAATGAAACAGGCTTTATTAATAAAGTAAACAAAGCGCTCTCTACTAATATTTATAAGTGGAAGATTAACGACCCTTATCACGGGGGTGTGCCTGACGTTTACTACAGTGGTCCTGCTGGAATGTGCTTTGTAGAATACAAATACAAACCCAAGCTGCCGGCAAGAGACACGTCTAAAATAAACTTTGGCTTATCTAAACAACAAGAAATTTGGCTTACAGACCGTCGAGATCACCAGGTGTCTGTGTATGTATTAGCAGGTTGCGAAGATAAAGTAGTTCAAGTGAGCTACAACTTTGGCAAAGTAAATGAATATACCAAACAAACATTTTTAGAAGACGCTATGGATTTTAAACAAGCAGTCTTTTTATTAAACGCACGTTTAGGAGGAACCGATGGTTGATATGGTAAACAGTCCACCACATTACAATGATGGCGGAATAGAGTGCATAGAAGCAATAGAAGCGTCTATGTCAGAAGAAGCATTTAGAGGCTATTTAAAAGGAAATATGTTAAAGTATCTTTGGAGATACGAACATAAAGGAGGAAAAGAAGACCTTGATAAAGCAAACTGGTATCTTACAAAGCTTAGAGGATCTTTCTTGGAAGAGTAAATGTACGAATATAATTGCACAGTTGAACGGGTTGTTGACGGGGACACTATTGACGTTGTTCTCGATCTTGGTTTTTCTGTTCTTTATAAGTCTAGGGTGCGTTTATATGCTATTGATACTCCCGAGTCACGTACTCGTGACAAAGACGAAAAAGTTCGTGGAAAAATGGCTAGCAAATTTCTTTCAGATGCTGTTAGCAGTGGTTCTGTCATTATAAGGACTGAACTTAAAGATTCTAAAGGTAAGTATGGGCGGGTGTTAGGCACAGTAGTGGTTGACGGCGTTGATATTAACCAGGCTATGTGCGACAAGTTCTTAGCTGTCCCTTATTTTGGACAAAACAAAGCTGCAGTAGAAGCTGCACATCTAAGTAATAGAACTAAACTTATTGAATTAGGTCAGTTCGACCCTACGACCGTTTCTTCCTAGCCGTTTTTGTACGTGCAAAAGATCTATTATGACTCTTATGTCGTACTGCAATATTCTTTTTTGCGTTATTAAACGGATTACCATCTTTGTGATGTATGTCTTTATCATCACCTTTTTTAACAGTGCCAGCACGTAACGCAGCCCGCCTGGCTTTGTTACGCATAGCCCGTCTCTTTTTTTGAGCTGGACTACCTTGATATTTATCGTACTCGTTACGGTAATTTCTGGCCATTATTGTTTAGCTTTGCCAATGTTTATAGCTAGAATGTCTATAAACTTGTATAGCTTTGCAATCCACACGTCATCTTTTGGAGTTGGTGTAGATGCAGCAACAATGGATGCAACTGTTACAATAATAGTTGCGTAACTTACTATATTCATTATTAGTTCCATAGTAGTGTCCTCCTTACCTACATTATTTCATAAATGTAAACACTCTCAAAGGTTTTGCCTTACCTTTTACAGGCATCGGATTTAGTTCTTGTAAGTAATATCCACATAAAGATTCAGTTTTTTCACCTATAAGTATGTCTACTCCAGCTTCTTTGGTTGCAGATTCGAGTCTTGCACCACAATTAACTGCATCTCCTATAGCTGTGTAATCGAACCGTGACTCGCTGCCCATGTTTCCTATCACAGCTTCACCTGTGTTTACCCCAATACCAATTGCAATCGGAGGTAGGCCTTCGGCTTCTAGTTCTGTATTTAAAACTTCCATGTTTTTAACTATGTCTTTTGCACAATCACACGCTGCTCGGGGGTGGTTAACTAAGTCTAGTGGAGCGTTAAAGATAGCCATCATAGCGTCTCCTATGTACTTATCTACCATCCCGTTGTGTTTTTGTACTGCTTTTTGTTGCGCTGTCAGAGCTTTATTCATTACATAAGTCACTTCTTCAGGCTTTAATCGTTCAGACATAGAGGTAAAACCCCTTACATCTGTAAATAAAAACGTAGCTTCTTTCTTTTCACCACCTAACTTAAGTATATCTGGATCATCTTGCAGACGTTTTACCTGGCGAGGATCTAAGTAATGTTCAAATTGTTTTTTAATTTGCTGGCGAAGGAGTGATTGTTCTCTAAAATTAAGCCAGAACTGCTGACTTAATATAAGTACTAGTGATATACCGCTATAAGTAGTGTCTATAAGTAATGAGTTTTTAACTACAAAATACCATTCAAGTGCTCCTGTACTTACAAGAAGTACTGCAGCTCCCCCTGCCATGTATGCAGGCGTACATTTACGTCCAAGCAGGAGACCAAATGTACACAAAATTAAAAATATAAATAGCTCATACGTAAGTCTGTCTGCTGGTATTTGTGGGCTATTAGGCAGTAATAAACTTTCTGCCAAGGCTGCTTGTATGTGATGAGGATTAAGTAGACCGTGGGGCGTGGCTAATTGAGGCATAACACCAGCTGCTGTAACTCCAACAAACACAAACTTCCCATCTACCTGGGGGTCTTGTAACGTAGTTTTAGGAGTATTAACCCAAGAGATCCATTTTCTGCCGTACTTGTCAGTAGGTATTACACCTAGCTCAGGTATCCGAACAGCTTGTATACCACTTTCATAAGTTTTTATTTGATACGTACCTTCCCCGGTCAGGGCTTTTAGTACTTGTGTAGCAAACGATGCAACCCAGCCTTCGGGGGTTTGTACAATAAGTGGGACGCGTCTAATTAAGTTATCCACATCCGTTGGTGCAGACACAATACCCTGATAAGCCGAGAGTTCTAGCAGACTTACGTTAGCTAAGTGCCCTGATAAAGTAATCATATCCACAGGGTTATCCCCAAGTATTACAGTACCGTCAGTCGATGGGTATATTCGGTTTTCGTATTCAGGTATAGCTAATACATTTGTGCCTTGCTGCAGACTCATTGCGAAGTCAGCGTCTCCACCAAATCTATCTGCTTGTGGAAACATAATTACCCAACCCACGCCTAAAGCTCCACGGTCGATTAGATCAAGCTGTATTTCTGCTAATCGTTCTCTAGGAAAAGGCCACCCTCCTTCTTTACTAATATCATTCTCAGTGATATCTAGTATTACAAAGTGGCCGCTGGGAGTTTGTTCTTGTATAAGTGCATCAAAGGTTTTAAGCCTAAGTACTTCTAATGCCCCCCAATCTAATATAAGTGGCATTGATAATGCTATAGCAGTAAGTACTCCTGTTAACCACTTATTCATTTTTTACCCCGAGTTCTGTTTAATAGTAATATTTGATCCACCACCGTTTACAATAATTTGATTAGATTTACCGTCTTGTATAAGTATAACGGTATATCCTTGAGAAATGTTTAAATCTATACGAACAGATTGACTAACCGATCTACGTAAACTTAACACTTCCCCCTGGATAATAGTTGTAATTTGCGTTTGTGGGTCTTGTCCTATTTGTGTGCCTCTTACTACAGTAGAAGTGACATCGCTTTTTAAACCATCATCTTGAAGTACATCTAGTTCGTCTAATACAGCTAGCAGGTCTTCTAGAAAGTTAGTATCTAAGTAATTTATATCTAGCTCAGTAAACTCAAGGTCAGACTCATTATCTAAAAAATCTTCTGCAAGATAATCTATATCTAAATCATTAAAATCTAAATAACTTGCACTACTAGAAACAGCGTTCACCGTCTCCGTTTGTACGTCTTCTTCAGGAGGTGTCACAATCAACATGTTATCTATAAGCTCAAGTGTTATATCTAAAACAACTGGCTTACTAGGAGAAGTTTCAAATACACTTACAGTTGTAGCCTGGTAAGGTTTGTTTAGTACAACATCTCCCATTGCAGTAGATACGATTATTTCTCCAGAAGAAATACCATTAGCATCAGGCAACAATATAATTAAAGATCTACCTAACTCATCTACAGTGCAAGTAAAGTCTGTGCCTCTAATTGCAATATTTGCAGTTGGTGTACGTATGCTTATATTTTCTTTACGAATTGTATTTATTTTGCCGGATACGTAACGGATAGTCCCGCTGGCAAATTGTAATGCCATCTTAGATTTAGATGGATCAGGATCATAGATGTATTTATCTACAATAAGTTTAGAATGCTCAGTTAAACGTACAACTGAGTCATCTAGAAAACGAAGTCCTATACGCCCATTGCTAGTGCGTACATCGTCTTGAGATTGTATTCCTAGTTTTAATTCTGCGTCATAAGGTTTTTCTCTTATAACTCTAGCAAAACCTGTTAACTCAGATACGTTCCCTATATTAACAACCTGTACTTGTTCCGCCGTCGTTTTGAATGACGCAAACAGTACCGTTGTTGCCAGAAGAAATAATTTTAAGCCAGTCATTATCTAATGTACTTTGTTGCTCAATGTTAAACGTTCTACTATTACCTGTTTGATCTAGGTAAAAATAACCACCCGCATAACCATCTGCATCAAAAGTAAGAGTGTTGCTGTCACCATCAACATCAACATAATTTGTTGCTCCATCATAATCAATATCTATAGTAAAAGTGTTGCTATCCCCTTGTATAATCCAATCTAAATCCAAACCGCTAGCTAACGCATTAGTGCCCTGGTCAAAAGTAAACGTGTTACTTGACCCTGTTACATCAACATTCCAGTTAGAGCTGTCAATACCGTAGGTATTTGTAGGATCACCTTGAAAAGTAAAGGTGTTGCTATCGCCGTCAAATTCAAAAAACCCTGTTAGTGAATCTCCCCAGATGTCACCTAAGAATTTATTACTGTCTCCAATTTGATTAATGTCTAGCGTTAAGCTAGTACCATCTAAATCTAGAGGTGTAAGTGTGCCTGCAACCGAGTTCAGTCCTCCTATTATATTCCCTGATCCTAATTGCTCTAAGTCTATATTAGCTGTCGCTCCTGACTGATCTATATAAATCTCGTTATCCGCTGCAAACGTAACCAAAGGAAATAGTAGAAAAATGCTAAGTAGAAGGCTTCTTCTCTTGCTCGTTTTCATTTTCTAATCTCCAAAAACCAGCGTTTTCACCCTCCTTGATTACTTCTAATACCGCTGTTTCAATAGCTGCACGTAATGCTAAATTAATAGATTCGTTACGTACTCTACCACTCTCAATTTCAACCAACTCAGTTCCTGTTGATATGAACCTAAAGACGTCTTGACTTACAGAAGCACTTAAAATAGTCTTAGTAACTAAGACGTCAATTAATACTTTACCTGTGGCTACTGAAACTACACGAAGGGAAACGGACACAGTGTCACGTCTAAATTCTTTTGAGCCGCCAATCCCTAAATGACGTGCTCCCGCGCCTCCAGACTCAATATTACTCTCATATCCTACCACACCCCCCTCTATTATTAAACCTGCGAACAAAAGGGCCGGTAATTTCTGCTTTTCTTCAAAGTCTTGGCGGGTACTACGAATGAGTTGACGCTCTTTAGTTACATGATCTAAACCAACTCGTTCTACTACATCAAAAAAACCATCAGCATTAGTTCCTGCATGTTTTAATGCACGAATAAGGTATACATACGGGGCTTGAGTAACTGCAGTAGAGAATGTAGCAAACGAACTATTACTTCTACGTTGTCCTGTATCATCTTTAAAAGCGTCGGCGTACACAGCAACTACAGGTTTTGATGTGTCTGTATTACGTTTTACGTGAGCTAGTTCGGTAAGGACAATTTGTTCAACTTGAGCTTCTTCAATACGTTCAATTGGCCCTAGATTATTTTCAATAGGGTCAAGAATTAGCGCACAGCTAGAAAGTAAAGGAACCAATAGGAAGGGTAATTTCTGTAGTATTCCCATCAGCATCTGTAATTTTAAGTGTAATATAGTCTCCATCCACCGAATACTCAATTGTGTTACCCATTAATTCTAACACACCACCTGTGCTAGGGGTTTCACCAAACAGTTGTTCTACTAACTGCCTGGATAACTGAGCGTAGATTCTAGACTCTAAATTCCTAATAAATCTTGCAAGAGTAGTGTTTTCTTTTTCTCTTTCAAGCTCTTCTCTATAAGCTTTAATTTCTTCTTTAATCGCTTTCTTACGATTAAACTCTTGATTTTCTATTGTAAGGTAATGACTAGAAGTACCTACGCCATTAAAAGAAGGGTTCTTAAACTTGTGCACCATCTCATCAGCAGTAACACTTTGAACAAAAATACCAAGAATTAAAATAATACCAATAGCCGCTACAATACGGGTAATTAAAATCTTTTCAGCTTCATCCTTTCTACGCTTTAACTCAGCGTTACTAGGTCTTCCGCGTTTCTTTTTAATCTTTTCTTTGGTCATCTCTATCTGCTTTTGCTATTTTGTCTGTATCTATTAAGTTAGGTACTCCTAAAATTGTTTTAATCATGGTGTCTTGACGTATGATTTCATTATCAAGACTACGCACTCTGTCTATCAATGCTACAAGTATACCGTGCTGTGAGTCAAGTTTTGTGCCAAGACGCTGTTCCATCTGTTCTATTTGTTCAGCTACTTTATCATCTACAACGTCTAGTTTTGCCTCCATGCCATCTACAATTTTTATTACTAACTTGTAAATAAACCATCCTAAGCCTCCGGCCGCTGCTATTGGAAAGCCCACTTCATTAATGAGCTTGATAGCTTCTTCCATTGTCTTAAGCGTTTATAGGCTTAGCACGTTTCTTGGCTTGCCTAAGGTTGTCGCCCATAAGCATACGACGTTTTACAAATGCACGTCTGTCCTGGGGAAGTTTGTCAATAGAACGCTGTTGTCTTTTAGACACGCCTTTCTTTTTTAGTTTCATTCCTGGTCGTTTCATAGTTTTATTTTACCTCAGTTATCTATTCGAATCCAAAATCCGTTACAAATACAGCTATGTTAGTTGCAGCGTTGTAAGGTTGTATTTCAGTTAGATTAAGATCGCTGTTAGCTCCAGCTTTCATAAGGTCGTACATATCTTTAGTTTGAGTCTCTAAAAATAAACCTATAACATCTTGTTCCGCGTGTAATGCTTTAGCTGTAGGAGTCATATTATTTGCAATACTTGCGTCATAGATCCAACTTTTGGTATCGCTTTTATTCTTAGCCTTTAACACATGCCCTACACGTGCTCTAGTTTGACCATCAAACTCATTTGTTTTAGTTAAAAACTGCATTTGTATAAGCAAGTCGTCGTCATAAAAACCCACAACATATCGATTAGAAGCGGCTATAGCAGTAACAAAATCGTTTTTTAAATTAGCCTTTATGTCTGAAGGGTCCCAACCTCTTGCAGATTTGTAATAACTTTCAATGATATTGTCTTCGTCATACAAACGATCAAAGTCTGAATCACTTAAACTACTAAGTATTTGTCTTGTATACGCCATTAGCTAGGCTCCTCGGGCCATACCACATTATCTATTGTTAATATTTTAGCATGAGTAGTAGGTAAATCCCGTAACGCTTGCCTATACGTAGCCCATTCTGTTTTTTTAGCCTCACTAAGAGGGCTGTCAGCGCCTTGAGTCCAATCACTCTCTAACAATCTTTCTGCTCTTTGAAATTTCATTTCAGCTATAGCTTGTTCTCGACGTTTGGCTATTCCTATTGATACAGCTTTACCATCAGAAATTTTAAATATCTCGCTATCATAAGACCCTTCTATATAACTTTCGTCACTCTCAACAAAATTAGAAAAAGGTTGATTTGAATCACTAGTGCCAAACTCACCGGTTATTTCACCAGTAGCGGTTTTATATTTTGTATACCTTTTTCCTGCTACTAAATTACTCATGTGCTTCTATTTACCCTCATTACATTTATAAAGCTGGTTACTGAAGGAGCAACACCACCAGACGAATTGTTTATACTTCTCCCATAAAAATAAGCAGTAACTCTATAGCTACGACCCGCTGTAAATGTAACTTGTTCTTGCCTAATCTTGCCGGCAAAATGCGCTCCAAAACTACCCGTCATTTCTCCGGTTGCAAAAGAAGAATAGCTAGAAGTAGTATCTGTGTTTACAGAGGTACTGCTCGTGCTCTCTGTTATGTTTACCGCAAACCCAGATCTTGCAGCACTACCTGTACCCCCAGAAGTTTTCATGTGCACAGTTACAACATACGTGCCAGTCTCAAGGATTGTGTTTCCTAAGATATCTAAGCTAATCTGCCCTGATGCAGACCCACCCATATAAGTAGTAGTAGTAAAAGAAGGGCCTTTGCCACCCCCACTAGAACTTTGAAAATAATGAAAAGGACTACTAGATGTAAAACTAGACATGGCCCCAGAAGTAAAATTAGTATAGGACTGGTTTAAATTATCTACAGAAGCCATTCTACCTAGCTGGTTAGCTCCAATATGATCTACAATCACCCCTCCATTAGATATTGTAAGAATAGCGTTCGACCCTGAACCGCTGGACGTGACCACAGTACCACTACCAAACTGCAGTTTATCGACTGTAATAGTATTGGTACCAATACGAGTCGCTGACAAAGTACCTGCACTAATAGAAGTTGCGTTTATTGCTACGGCGTTTACAAGATTTGCACTAAGAGATCCAATTTGTGCTGCGCTAATAGCTGCATTCTTTATAAAGCCAGTATCTATGTACACGCCCGCCGGGTTACCAGCTCCATCTGTACTTGTAAGCACAGTAAACGGAACTATGTTATTGCCATGCGGGTTACGTATCGTTACCTGACCTGCTTCAAATATTATGTTTGACGTAGAAGTATTATTATTTAACGTGCCAGAACTATCTGCCATTAAGTACATACCAGCTACTGCGCCGTTAGCATTAACCGCTACTCCATAGCCAGCTTGTGCAGACGTACCGTTAGTTAACGCGTTTTGTACTGCTGTTACCGAAGCTGTAGTAGCTTTTGTACCCAAAGCTGTATTGGTATTAGTTTCTAGCGTACTAATGGCTGTAGCATTTGCAGAATCAGCACTTGCTCTGGTAGTAGCTTCTGAAGTTATAGCAGCTTGACTTGCTACATCACGCACTTGCACCCAGTTAGATCCATCCCACCTGTACTGTCTATTACTATCGTTTGTATCAAACCAAAGGTCTCCTGTGTTTATAGCAGTAGGCTGATTAGTTTGAGTAAACACCGTAATTTTACTGTCGTTTGCAGTATCTCTAACTGCTACCCAGTTACTAGCACCGACAGCACTAGCTCTATACAGTTTATTGTTGTCATCTGAATCAATCCAAATATCTCCAATAGCTGTAGCAGTAGGCGCACTAGTTTGAACAAAAGTTTTTGCTTTAGTGTCTACAGTAGCAGTTAGATTAGTAATTTCAGTAACACGAGCAGTATTGGCCGTGGTTAAAGTAACTACATCACTTTGTGCTGATGCCATAGCAGCACTTAAAGTACTACCAGTAAAACTAGTAGTCCCAAACAAACTGACTAACGTAGCATCTCTAGCTGCAACCCAAGCGTTATTAGCTGCATTACGATACGATATATTCCCGTCGTCTGTGTCATACCAAATATCATTTATAGTTAAAGCACTGCTACCGTCACTTCTAGTAGTCGGAGCGCCAGAAGACCTAATGACTTCTCCAGCGCCTTGGGTTACTAAACTAGTTATTGCAGAGTACCCAGGCAGATCAGCCAAAGTCTCACTTAAATTTGTCATAACTGCGGCTATATCAATAGAAGTAGTGCCATTGCCAGAAGAACTGTACTGCCCTTCAATATCTGAAGTACTTACATGACGTACCCAATAATAATATGTTTTAGCGTAGCCTACTTCTTCCGACCAAACAAAAGCAGGCGTGCTATCTACTTTAATTGCGTCACCTATACTTGAGTTAGCACTTCGCCATACTTCAGTAAAAGCAAAGTTACTCATTTGAGGATTGTCCCAAGCTAATATAAAAGAAGTGTACGATGCAGTTACACTAAAGCCTGTAGGTGTAGGAGGGATTGTAAAATCTGTTTTTGTATTACCAGTAAAATCTATACCGCCAACACCAGCAGTAGGATCAAAAGGATTATCTAGTAGTTCTTGAGCCATACCACTATCAATCAATTCTCTAAGAGTAATGGCCCTATCTCTAGGGTCGCCTCTACGACCAAGCCGTACTTCTACAGCTTCTTTTATAGACTCGGCAAATAGTTTTAGTTCGGGATCGGCTTTAGTAGGGACCTTGTAAACCGAAGGGACTTTAGTACCTTTAGTGGCCATTTAGATCTCCCTAAGTTCATCTATAGACTCACCAATACAAATCTCGTTAACAACTTTCGCTGACTCAACTTCTATTTCATAAGTGTTATGTAGTTTACTAGGGAGTCTTAGTATAGGTTCAGTAATGCTTGTCGCACTAAAAGAAGTAGGAGAGCTACCTGCTACAGAAAAAGCACTTCCTGAAATACTTATAGTAGCGTGGTAATACAAAGTTCCATCGCCGTACACTTTAACTGTAACTGGATATTCTTCTGCTTGCACTTTAACAAAACCCATACTTGTAGGTTTAGGTGTAACAAACTTTTTTGTTTTCCAAGTAAACGTCTTATTCGTAGTAGCGCCTTGGAATTTTTGTATTCTTGGACCCGAACCAGTTTCTACTATTAAGTAAAGCTCGTTATCTACTGGGTTAGTAAAACCACCAGTAGCATCTGTCGTACCTGTTTGAGTCAAAGTAGTAAGAGTGTTTTGTTGCTCTCCTCTAGGGTCAAATATAAATCCACCATAGTTTGACCCACTTGTATAAAGTCCTACATAACGCCCCTCCCAGAGAAATCCACGTAATGAACTTGGATAATAGTCTGCTCTCCATTGTTCTGAAGAAAGAATACCTTCGGTAACAACATTTACATCAGTACCTGCAGCCGCAACAAGTCCGTCACCTCCTGCATATAAAACGTAAGGACCCATATCAACCATAGAAGTTTTACTTTGACATGCCTGGGCAGCTTCAATACGTACAGTACTCATAGACTGTGGATCAGTACCTGCAATTAAATAGGGTGTGCCTTTAGTAGTTACTATAAGACCTTGCCCCGCCATTTTAATACCTACAATCTCTTCTTCTAAAGTTATTCTGTAAGCTACAGGCCATGCATGTGGTAAAAATGGTTCAGAGAAACAAATACGTTTGCCTGTAAAACCTGCAAAAATGCCATTTGGCATTGCAGTCAAACCTTTCATTGGTCCGTCAGGATAGTCGGCACTTACTTCGTTAGGTGGTCCTATCCAATAAGTACTTGGTATAACTTCAGCTAGCTGTGAGTTATTTAAGTTATCAGTTGTGCTAGCTGTAGCAAGTGTTACTTCTTTAACAAACTGAAATGCGGTGGTATTTGAACCTGTATTAGATCTATAAATACGTTTAGTAGCCAGGTTAGTATTAGTACGACCAGCTCCAGACCCTGCGCTTGTGTCTAATCCAGATATAGTAACTGTTTGCCCGTCCACTTTGTCAAATACTGCAGAAGCTGCAGATGGAGGTCCTTCTTCTCCAAACGCGGACACAAAGGTGTAGATGTATGATGTACTGTATTTTGTTTGCGTACCATCGTCTGTACCAGAAGTAATACTTGTAGAAGCTGTGCCAGTAGGTGCTGGTATACCTAAACGAAATGAAGCTCTAGGGTACGAGCCTGATCCTGTCGTAATAGTTGAGTTGTTAGACATACGAGGGAAAGAAGCACTTTCGCCCGTCCAATATAAACGGTCTGTATTGTCACCAGCTATGGGTCCAGGAACTACATCAACCCCTTCGTCTGCCCATTCAAGCCAGTATTCAACCCCACCAGTTCTGTATTTATAAATTGAGTTTTGACCCGCCGTACTCAGCGTATAGTCATCTGTATTATTACGGATAGGGGTTAAACGTCCGCTGTCGAGTATAACGTCTTCAGCTGTTTGAGCTAAAGTGTCAGCTAATAATCTAGGAGATACTTGTGGGGCTATGCCACCAAATGTTATTAACTTAAAGTAGGCCACATTCTACCCCTCCAAAACTAAGTCTCGTAAGCGGGTACTCCTTGGCCCAACTTGCCTTGCCCATTTTGAATCTAGCATCTCTACGCCAGCTGTTTCCCATTCACCTGCCTCCATAGCAGCTAAAAATTTCCTGAAACCCATCAATCTAGACAGTCCTAAGTTAAAACACATATTGACCATGACTCGTTGTCTTGTGTCAGACAAAGTTTGGAACCAGGGAAATGTACCCTCTAGTTCTTTTACACAAAGATCTATGTCATTACTTAATAAGTAATCAGATTCATCTTCTGTAATACCTCTGTCGTCAACATTTCTACCCACGCCGATTGTGTTTTTCCCGGCGCTGCATTTGTAAAGTGTAAGTACTACACCTTCGTCACGTTTTAATTCTTGTATCAGTTGTTCTCTATTCATCTTTACCACTTCCATTAGATGCTCCAAAGTAAAAACTAATAATGGCTGATGCTAGACCACCTAAGTAGCCGAGCACTAAATTGACCAATGCCTCTGAGTTCTGTTCGGGGGGCTGAATGGTGATAAGAAAGATATAACCTAGAAAGCCACCTAATGTAGCAATACCTATAATTCTAGTTGTCCAATCTTTAGAAAAAGTCTTTCTAGCATCTTGGGTATCTTGTACTTCTAGTTTAAATACATCAACTTCTAGTTCTTTCATCTGGACTTCAAACGCCTGCTCAGCTTTTTTAAGCTCAAGCATTTGTTCAGGTGTTGCAGCTTGTACTGCTTTTTCCATAGCTTTAGGGTTGTTATCACATCCTAAAACGTCTGCAATCATATTTGCGGCCATACCGCCCATTGGTCCGCCTAATGCAGTCCCCAAGGTAGGCGCTACTGCACCTACAATATTCTTTAACAGCGCTTTCATTCATCCTCCACAATTATTTCAGGTACCTCTTTGATTTTGTCTTCTTTAATATTAGACGAAATCTCTTGAGAGAGTCCCTGTTGTGCTGCCTGGCTCTTTTTAAGCTGGTAAGATTGCTCTACCACTTCGCCTTGTAGCTTAATCAACATGTTAAAACCTTCGATTACCCTAGGGGTTAGATCTTCGGTACTATACTTCTTGCCCTCAAAGTCAACAGTTTTAATTTGAGGTTGCTCGTTCTTTACTTCTTCTGTCATAAGTTACTCCTTAAAATATGTAATTAATTGATTATACCTAATTTTAGCCTTTATACGTCATAGACTTAAGCTTTTCAGGTTTATCACCGTCTTTCTTGGGTACAGTCTCAAGTGTAACAACATCGTTACCCTTATCGTCTTTAGCCCAAACAAGATTTTTGTCTTCGTTAGACATAGATCCTATTACTTCCATCTTTACCTCCTATTGATATATTAATGAAACAGTCGGTCTACTCCTGTAGCTACTATAATTAGTACATATAGACCTAAAATGTATTTTGTAAACTTAGCATCCATCGCGTCAAACTTTGCATCACCTTTATCTAAACGCTTTTCTATGTTCTCATAGCGTATAGCACACTCTCTTTCGTGTGATTCTAGTTTCTGCATTGTTTCTTTAGTCGTTGGCATAAATTATGGAGAATCTGGGTCTGTGACTTCAGATGCTTTTATTATTAAATTTAAAGCATATGCTTGAGCTACTTGCTTATCTTGACCAACTTCAAGAGCTATGTCATTTGCATTACAATGCGCCACTAATAAAGCTACTATTTCTTCAGTAGCTATTCTTGCTCGGTTAGTCGCAAAATTCGTAATATATTCATCAACGTCAGCTGCTATGTATTCCATAGCTTTCTTCTCAGTTTCAGTTAAAGTAATTGTATAATCTGCCATTTTGTCCTCCTTTTAAGCGATTAAATATCCGTGGAAATAGTCGTATGAAACACTACCTAACGATTCACCTGCATATTGGTCTACTTGTATATAGTCACCAACTGCTAGTGTAACTATTACAGCTAGAGTTCCCGGATCACCATAAGCCTGCCCTGAATCCATTCTCATTTGTCTTGAGCTGTAAAGAGCTGTTCCGTTTTTGTTAAATCTTCTTCTTGCCACATTTGCATTGTTATTTTTAATAAATGCTGTTTGGAAGAAATACGTTCCTGCAACTGGCGCAGTAAACTTCCCATTTGTTGTACTGTAGTTGCTTCCTATATTTACATACACAACATTAAAAACACGTACTCCACTACCTGCAGCTCCAATACCAACATCAAAGATAGGATGTTGTGGTGCTGTGATTTCACCCGTGCGGTGGATTTTGAATTGGGCAGTTTCGTTATTACCCATAACGATGTCTCTAGCACTAGAGTTTTGATAGATGTGCATGGCGCTGCCATTTAATGCAATTGCACCTGAGTATCCGTTACCTTCAATTCTTAATTGTCCTGCTGCAGCTGCTGACATACTGATATTTGTAGCATCAGATACTGTTAATTTATTGGCACTTGCTGAAGTTCCAATCCCAATGTAGCCGTTGTCAGCTATTACAAAAACATCATCGCTAGCGCCATTGTATAATTTAGATATATGAAACTGGTCACCTGGCTTTATACCTACACCCCATCTAGCTACACCACTTCTATCAAATCTGACTCTAGAGTAAGTACTTGAACCTGTATTATTTATAGTCAGTGAAGAGTAATAAGAGCCATCTAGTATATTACCTGCAGTTTCTAACTCTACGATTCCGCTTGGATTTAAGGTAAGGTCAGTTCCTGTAGATATAGTCAAAGCATTAGATGCAACAAGACTTGTATCTAAATAGAGTGTTCTAAATTCAGCACCATTCGCTCCTAAGTCAAGCGTGTTAACTCCAATAGGACGAATGTCAGTAGCATTCCAAGCGAATTTTTCTGTGCCTGCGATTGATAAATAGCCTGCTGTAGATACTGAATTAATTTCAAGTCTTGTAGGCGCACCAGAATTCCCTTTTAAATTACCATAGCCTCCAAGGTCAATTTGTCCTTCACCTTTTATAGCCATTAAGGTATCAGCGTTATTGATTCCCCCTGCAAAAATAATGTCTCTATATACAGAAGTATGAGTTCTTGCCTGTATTACTAAATGTCCTGCTTCTTGGTTGAAGTCGCCTACCCCGTCATTAGTCACAAACATGTGTGATCTAGCATTAGCATCTTCTGAAGCATCTACATATGTAGAACGTGTTGGAAGTAATTTAAGAACACCCGCACCGTCTATCATCATGTCTGTGCGACTATCAGTAAAATTATAAAATCCTAAATAATTACTGGCAGATGCAAATATCCCAAACGTATCTCCACCCCCAGTATCTGTAAATTTAATTATAGGGTCAGCACTTGATAGAGTTAAGGTTCCTGTGACTGTCCCACCCGCAAGTGGCAACTTAGTAGCAATAGAGTTAGTTATAGTCGTAGAGAAGTTAGCGTCGTCCCCGATCGCTGCGGCTAGTTCATTAAGGGTGTCCAACGCTCCAGGGGCGGAGTCAATCGTAGCGTCAATGGCTGCTTTTACAAAAGCAGTAGTAGCAATCCTTGTGGTGTCATTACCTGCGGATTGCGTAGTCGTAGTAGGATTCCCACCTAATGCGATGTCATCTGATATTACGTTACTGGTTATCTTTGTGTTTGCCATTTAAATTTCGCCATCCTCGCCTAAAACTGGTCCATCTTTATCTGGTGGATCTTTAGGTTCTTCTACGTTTTTCGGTATTGTATATTCTTCTTCCATTTTATTATCCTGTTGCTGTTATTGCACTTGTTACTGATGTGGGTGTAATACTGTCAGGGGTTGAATCTGATCCATGGTCTATAATAGGTGCTAGATTTTTAACACTCGGGTGTCCAACTCCTCTTAGAGTTATACTCCTTGCACCAGAATGGTTTGTTGAGCCCTTAATTTCTATATACATTTTTACCATATTTGCGTCACTCGCTGTAGGATGTCGGTAAAGTCGAGATGATGATGTAAAGGCATAAGGAGCATACGAACCTGAAGTAGCATTTGCAGAGCTTGAAACCACTGATATATTTAAAATTCTACCATGATTTGAACCCCAAACTATCTTATAACTATGCAGATGTCCCGCTTGAGCGTGAGATGCGTGCCAACAGATGTCCATTTCTACCCATCCGCCACCTGCAGAGCTAGAATAAGATGAATATAGAGGTACTTCTAACCAATGATCGTTTGAGTTTGCTGGTGTTCCTGCAGTTGAATATCCTGCATGCTCGAATGTATATGTGTGATTTATATAAGCAAAAGAGGTATAACTACCAGTTCTTCTTTGACCTGTTGAGGAAGAAGCACCATTTGCTCTAAATCTTTGTGTTTCTATATAGCCATCGCCGTCATATCCTTGTATGACTACATCACCTTGAAGTGTTCCATCTCTAGTAGTAACTTGGTCTGCTACTACTGCGATAGCGGTTTCTCTACTACCGCCTGGGTTTGTAAACCTGATAGCACTAAAATCTTGGCTATCGTTTGAATTAGTAAAGAAATCTAAAACTCTTCCTGTTCCCACAAAAGCGGTAGAGCTGAATGATGCGGTTGTAAGATTTTTGATAAGCATATTCTGTGAAACACCACCAGCATCTGTACTACCATTAATTTGTAAATTTGCAGTAGGACCCGTAACACCTATTCCAACTCGGCCGTTAGCTCCTTTGATAATCATGTTCACAGTGTTATTAGCTATGAACTTAACATCGTTTGTATGACCAGTTGCTCCACCGATGTTTATAGTATCTGGTGAAAAGAACCAAACTTCACCAGCAGCTGCTTGGTGATTATTATATCCTGTTCCTAAAGCAGCAATATCTAATGTAGAACTACCACTTGCATTGTCTAGACCTATACCAATAGCAGTAGTACTAGTACCAGCAACAGTTAAGTTATATCGTGGGGATGCACCGGTGCCAATGCCAACATGACCCCCAGAGGTAATACGCATTTTTTCATGTCTACCTGCATATACCTGGTCTGTAGCTTCAAAACCTGTATCAAACAACATTTCACCTGCAGTAGATAATTGTAAATTACCATTGTCGTTACCAATGCCAACATGACCTCCATTACCACCACCATCGCCTGCATCAATTATTCTTATACCTGTTGCATCCCCATTTTGTATAACTAGACCGTCATAAGACAAAGGAGTAAAAAGGGTACCGCCTTTTGTCATTTGTACAATGCCTGCAAAAGTAGCGTTTCCAGATGCATCAATAGTTAGTTTTACAGTTCCACCAGCATTTTTAAATGTATAATCAGTTGCTCTAAGCCCCATTGCTCCCCAGGATGAACCTGGATTATCATATGCACCTATTTGACCTACTACATCTAGGTTACCAGCGATTTGTACATGAGAAGCTGCTGTGACTGTACCTGTTAATGCAGGACTCGCTAATGGTGCTTTTGTCGCTATAGCATTAGTTACTGTGGTATTAAAATTAGCGTCATCGTTAAGAGCAGCTGCGATCTCGTTTA
>Ga0181397_1000009_pt1 | contig 59022 bp, 92 predicted proteins | sample 20SPOviralmetaG_FD_130126 | JGI IMG/M metagenome (GOLD analysis project Ga0181397, IMG submission 130126) | Marine viral communities from the oligotrophic San Pedro Time Series (SPOT) site, San Pedro Channel, CA, USA - 20 SPOT_SRF_2011-02-23 | ecosystem: Environmental > Aquatic > Marine > Strait...
CTCCATATGTTGTGCTAATAGCTGAAAATAAAGCTGAGTATGTTGAGCGACTTACAGCTTGTGCATTACATAATAAATATCTTTTTGTTGAGTCATCTGATTTGGTTGGCTCTGTTGCAAATCCAGCCATAATAATTCCTCCAGTTGGAACTGTGTCTGCTACATCTTTTCCGCTACCGCTAAATAAATTACCAGTGATAGTTGTTGATGCTGTAATAGCACCAGTAACATCTAAAGCTACACCAGGACTAGAATTTAAAATTCCTACTCTGTTGTTTCCACCATCTACAAATAAAGCGTGAGTATTACCATTTGACTCTACTCTGAAATCTACATCAGCAGAAGATTCATTTATTGTTACGGCACCACCATCTAATGATACTGCACCAGCAACACTTAGTGTTCCCTTACAAGTTAAGTTATTAATTCCAGTAGAAAATATATCTTTTACAAAAGTTCCATTACTGTACATAAGAGCATGAGACCCTTGAACAACAGCCGTTCCAGTTCCTGTGTTTCCAGTAGTGGCAACTGTTAAAGTTTGACTTCCAGCAGTGTTATTAAAAACAACATAACGAGATTCTGTAGTTGGTAATAATACATTAATATCACCAGAAAGTGTTCCTGTGAATTCTAAAACACTCTGTCTAGATTCATCAGCAGTTGCATTACTATTAGTTAGTGTTACATCGCTTGAACCTGCAACGCTTTTTGATAAATACCCATGTATTGATTCATCTATAAGGTCAAAGTTTACATTTGTTTTGTCACCCCAAGTGTTAGCATTCTCTCCTGTAGCTTGTTTTTCTAATCTTAATCTTGTCGTAAATGTTGATGCCATGTTTCCCCTTTGTTATTTCATTCCAGCTAAAGGATTAGCTAAAGTTTTTTGAATTGTATTTGCAACTTTTTCTTCTAATTCAATCATTTCTTCCTTGATATCTTTAATTGCATTTTTAATGTCAGCTTGATTTTCTCTTGAATCTTGTTTTTGATTTTGTTCTACATCTTCGATTATAGATTCAACTCGTCTTAAATCTGTACGAAGGTCATTTTTTAATTCGTTGGCTACGTCAGAGACAAGTGAAACTTCACTAAGTAACATAGTCATCTCTTGCATAATCATATCTACTTCGGTTTGTAAGACTTCTAATTTTGTTTCAAAGCCACTTAGGTCAGGAGCAGAATAATTCAACATGGTTTGCTTCATGTCTTGATAGTCCTTGAACGCAACAAAGCCTCCGTACAAAGAACCAATAAGAGTTCCAAGAGCAAGTAAGATACCAAAAACCTTACCTCCCTTAAATTTTAATCCTGCAAATTCAGCTTCCATGTTTACCTACCTTGTCCTCTATATTTTTTGTATGAGCGTCTTTTATGTTTGTTAAATGTACTTGTACCAATCTTACCTCCACCTATAGTAGTTCGTTTTGGTAAATGCAGTATATTAGAAATACTTGTTTGTGTTTTTTTTCCCATTATTTATATTGATTATCTACCATCTGATTAAATAAATTATCGCTACCTACTACTAAAAAGTAATTAGCTAAATTATTATCTTGTATTTGCGTATCAGGCAAAGCATCGTTTTTAAAAAAACCTTCTATGTTTGGTATACTTTGTTGAACATTAAAAAAGTCTTTTGAATTACTTAGTATATTCATAACTATTAATGTTTTAATTTGATTACCTGCTTCGTATCTGCCTTTGTCACCCATATCTTTTACTATTTTTGTAGCTGCTTTTTGTTTAGCTGTAGGTTCTTTTTTAGGTTCTTCAACTTCTTTATCTACTTCTTCAGGCTCGGGTTCTTGTTCTGGTTCGGCTTCAATTTCTTCTGCCTCTTGTTTTGTTTCTTCAGGTTCGGCTCCTGACTCTGGTTCTTTAGTTTCTGGTTCAGGTTCCATTTCTGGTTCTTGCATATCCTCTTGAGCGGTTTCTGGCTCAGGTTCAGCAGGCTCATTATCCATATTAGTTTCCACAATAGGTTCATCTTCCATGGTTTCTGGCATATCCATAGTTGGCTCCTCTGTTGTTGTCTCAATATCAATCTCCATTTCAATATCCATTTCAACTGAAGCTACTGTTATTTCCATAGGCATTTCCATATCCATGTCCATGTTTGTAGGCACCATAACAATGTCAGGCATATCATATTCCATATTCATATCCATTTCCATTTGAAAGTCCATTTCAAACTCTTGCATTTCCATTTCTACAGACTCAAAAGAAAATTCTTCTACAGGTGCTTCTACAGGTTGAAAGGTAAAATCATCTGTAACTTCATTATTATCAAATATCATTTCAGCAACATCGTTAGCATCTTGACCGTAGTCCAATACTATAAATTCTTCAAGTTCTTGTATCTGTTGATTAACAATTGTAGTGACTACATTGTAAAGTACGTTGATTGAAACATCGTCAAAGACTGGTCCTACGGCAAGAGAAATATCACGCCCTCCTACCTCAACTATAATTTTATTTAGAAAGCCAGAGAAATCAAATCCACCTGAATATGACTGATAACCTGAGGTAACTCCACTTTCAGATAAGATATCAGTTCCTGTAAAAACTTCATTGTTTCCATATTTTCCTGTTACGTGTAAATAAATTCTGTCATCGGGGTCTTGTTTGTCCACTTTAATTGTATAATTTGTTTGACCGCCATGTGTAATATTTAGCTCGGATATGTCAATAGTATTGGTAAAAGTTGTACCCATACCTGTAACACCCATAGTTGAGGTTGAATTACCACCACCTGTAATTTGTGCACATTTGTCAGTTCCTAAACCATAACAAGAATTACCTGTAGGCATACTAGCTGAACCTTGTCCACCCCAATCCGAATCCATATCGCCTTCTTTAGTAGAAGTTACATATCCATTAGAGCCATCTAATAGGTCTCCTGAATCTTGATTAGTGACTATAGTGTCTGTTATTTCTGAGCCTGATGCTTCACTAGTTGTACCTGGTGTACAAAGACCAACTGTTTCTGTAGTGCAAACTGCGTAAAGATTAGAATAGAAGCAGGAGAGTAATACCACCAAGAATATATTTCTTAATATCATTATGTCCTTCTTTTTTAGGTTCTTCTTTAATTTTTTGTTGTTCTTTTGTTTTAGCCATAGCTGTAAATACTTGACTACCTTCAGGTACCATGTGGGGATTATCTAACCAACCTTGTTTAGCGTCTTCTCCAATAGAACCCATGTACGGGCAAAAACTAGCTGACATCCACATTGCATCAAAAATTCTAGGGTCTGCACAGAGTGTAGCAACTGCAGCCACACGCATATTCATGCCGAAAAGTGACCTTGCTAGCTTAATCATTTCACAATTTGTGTCTTTGATTGTTATACCTGAACTAATACCTAAGACTTGAGTTTGTACACTTCCTGAATATCCACTTGTACATACATCACTATTATTGACTACCACGCTAGGACTATTAGCAGTTGGTGGTGTGTTGTTTGTAACTACAGTCGAACTTACTGTATTTGAATCTGCTGCGTGTAAATCTACAACAGTAGCTGTTGCTCCAAATATAAATAATATTGTTAATAATACTTTCATTTATCTTGCCGTTGTAGGCACTCCTTCACTACTTACAAATGGGTGTTCTGCAAAAGCCATGTAAATAAATGTTTCACCACTTGCATTGTAACTTGCACCATCACTTCTTACTTTAAAACCATTACTACAAAAATCACCGAAGTTACTACTTGCTTCAGCGTCAGTTGATTCTGCTTTAACATATTTATTAAATGGGTTAGCGGGGTTTCTTGTACCATCAAATATAAACCATTCTCTATTATTAGCAGATATTCCTTTTACTATGAGCCAAGCAGGTTTAAAGCCTGTATATACAAATGTACCATTCGTTGAGCCATTGCCAATATACTTTCCTATTCTTGAATAACCTTGAACTGAATGAAAACAATAAGCAATATAATTGCTACTCGTCTCTTCATGATTAAAGCCACCTGATGAAATCGTTGTTGATGTAGGTGCTCTATAAAAACCTGTTCCACCTGCATTAGTTTGTTTTGCATTGGTACTATTTAAATGATAATAATCTGTATTCCAATTAAAACCTGATTCTGTAACACCTGTTAGCCAATTATTTCCTGAAGTTCTATTTTTTGTAATTACTAGTGTTGGTGCAGTGCTTAAACCATGACCAATAGTTGGGTTAGTTGCGGTCTGTCCTGCCCAAGACACAATACTAAACCCTGCTGTAGTATTAGCTTGTACTGTAGAAGTTATATCTCCCTCAGTATTAGATGATGTAGTTCCACCATTCGCTTTCCAACCCCAAGATACATAGGTTCTTGAACCATCATTTACATATAAATCGTTTGTTGTACCTGCGTCTACAGTAAAACCATCTGAAGTAAAAGCTGTTATAGTTCCTGTATCTGATTGCGTGGCTTCTGCAACCTCTTGGTCAGAGTGTAGTCTTTTTCCAACTCCTCTAGTAGAATCATAAAGCATATGACTTAATATTCCACTTCTTAGTTTATGCCATAACCAATCAGGCTTCATATCAGAATTACCATCATGTGATATTGTTCTTGGATTACTATCGTTACCTGTCCAAATTACAGTCTGAAAGTGTGCTGATGGGTCATCTATTGTTGTATAAGCCATTATCCAAACTCCGCTAATCTTTTAGTACATAGTGCATAATATCCTGATGGTGGTGCATATTCAAAGTCACCGTATTTACCATCTGATGCCGAAGAACTGTTAGTATATGCTGGGTTACCAAAGTTACAAACAAAAGTAGCTGTAGCATCACCTTGACCTTCACCCACACACATGAACCAATCTCCCCCTGTGTTTTCACTTGCAATCCTAGTATAATTACCTTGCCCAGCTCCATTTTTAAAGAACTCAACATTTAAATTATCAGCATTAAAAGCAATACCTATGATATCGTCAACTGCCCAACTAGCACCATAAGATTCATCTGCACCGCCATGAAAAATATTGCCATTATTTTGATACATATATCCCACATTATCGCCTTCGTCCATTTGATTATTTCCATCAAAACTTTCAGCTTTGACTATACCAACATTCATATTCACAGACCCTTTTGCAGTACAAATAAATTCTGCATACCATTTACCTTTTGTCATAGCAATAGTTGGACCTGAAATTCCTGGACCCGTAGGTGTAGTAAGTTTTGTATTACCCTCAGAGTGTGTTGAACCATCATTTGTGAGTAAAGGGTTCATAGTAGCAAAATTATTAGTAGGTGTATCTGTAGTTACATCTGTTGCTGCAAGATTAACAGGTGCATAATGATGAGTATTACCTGAAGTATCAGCACCCATACCACTTGCGTTTGTGCCTGTACCTGTTTGTTTAAATTCTAAATAAACTCCGTTAGTACCATAACTTCCTGAGTATCTTTTTGGTATCCATACACCATTATCATTAAACTCACCGAAGTCTGATGCTGCTTTCTGTGTACCATCTATTAAATGAAATTCAGAAATATAACCATCAAATGGTAAAGAGTTATTTATAGTATCGTAACCTACTGCGTGAAGAACATCATCATTAACTTCAAAGTCTAAATTTTGTCCACCACCAAATGTATTTTCTGAAAAACTTGTTTCTAATACACCATTAACATATATTTTAATTCTATCATTTTGAGTTGAAAGTGTTGAATCTGCTGCTATTACTATATGATACCAAGCACTTGGGTCACGAAATAATCTATTAGTAGCTTTCACAAAATTACTACTTTGGCTTAAATATAAAGCATCACTTATAAATCGAATTGAATAAACTACACCACCATCTACTCCTGCTGAAAATAATGCGTGATTAGTTCCTGAAGTGCATCTTTTAAACCACATAGAAATTGTATGTTTTTTTAGTTCACCTTCACTACTTGGTGTTCTTGTTAGTTCTGCACTATCCGCATCATTAAATCTAAGAGAGTTATCTATTTCATATCCACCACTAACTGAATTAGCACCTAAGATACCAACCATTATACTACCTCGTCTGGAAACTCACCTAAAGGTCTTGATGATACTCCTGCATCATTTGTAGTATATGAAAGTAGAGTTATTAGTGCTTCTACATTGGCACAACCATCTATAGCTGTTTCCATAGCATTAACTTTAGTTCTAACTCCTGCTCTATAAGTTGCAATATTACTTGGTACAGAATAATCAGAAACATCTGCTGCTTTGATTACATACCAATCAGTCTTAGCTAATAGTCCTGCTGCTTGTGCGTTGAATTGATTTTTATATTTAGTTTTTAAACCTGATTGTTTTACATCACCTACAGATTTACCTTCAGGTATTAATCCATCTGTATTATCTTGTGATGTATATAAAGAATCTGCAATAGCTTTAGCAGTCGCTGTTCCATAACTGCCTGTTACTTTACCACTACCGAAAGCATAAGTGATATCTGTATTGATATAAAATGTTTCGTCTTTTCTATTTGTTTCGTCTATCTCTACAGTATAAATACCAATGGCATTTCTTTCTGCTTCTGTCCATAAACTAAAAATAGCTTTTGGATATAAATTATCCCCTATTTGTATTCCTTTGTTTCCTTTTGGAAAACTTGTTATACTTCCTGATACTACTTGTGCAAACATATTACTCCTATGATAAAGTTAAATTTAAATTTCTACCAACTTCTAACCATTTAGAACCATTGTATCTAAATACAAATAAATCCCCTTTGCTAGCTGTTGTTGTTAATGTGGGTGCTACGTCACCTGTAAATTCATAGACTGCGTTCCATGTAATTGTTCTTGAACCTGTACCATCTTGTATTAATAGTAAAGATACAAACTGTCCTGCTGCAGGTGTAGTGCCACTTGGTGCAGATATAGTTCTATTACCTGCCATTGTTAATTTAGCTACTGGGGATGCAATAACATCCCAAGCAACAGTTGAGCCATCTGTTAATGTATCTTCTGTATAAAGTGCTGCTCCAGATATTTTTGTTAATCCATTAGCATCTGCTGTATAAACTTTAGAAGCTGCTGTTGTTCCTAATGTAGCTAAGTCTGAATAATTTAATTCTGCTGCTGTTGATGTAACATTTGTACCACCTATATCTAGGGTTGTCATTTGAACTTCACCTGCTACTGTTACTAACCCATCTGCTACAGTTATTAAATCAGTATCATCAGTATGTCCTATAGTTGTTCCATTAATTAAAACATTATCAATGTCTAATGAACCACCACTAATTAATCCTGTAGTTGTTATCGTTGATGACCCTGTATCTATAGTACCAAATCCTGAAGTTATAGAACCAGAGTTTAATGCTCCAGTAGTAACTATACTTGAACTGCCTGCAACAGCAGATGCACCTATATCTGATAAAACTTCACTTGCACTTCTACCTTCTATAGCTGTGCCATTAACCCTTAAAAAGTCATCATCAGCTACACCACTTGTAAACTTAGGTACATTATTATTTGATATACCTGTATCTAAAGTTGCTGTTGCTGTAATTGCAGTACCATTTAAAGTCATGGCATCTGCTTCTAATGTACCATCAATATCTGCGTCACCAGAAACATCTAATGAACCTGCATCTAGTTCTCCACTAAGAGTAATATTTCTAAATCCTGATATATCTTTATTAGAATCTGCAATAACTGCCAAAGAAGCAGATACTGTACCTGCTGTAATTCCGTCTAATAAATTTAACTCTGTAGCTGTTGAAGTTACTGCTACATCCTCATTAATTTTAGGGGATGTTAAAGTTTTGTTTGTTAATGTATCAGTTGATACAAGAGATACTAATGTTGAACTAGCACCTGCAGGTAATAGCATGGTATTCGTAACACCTGCTGAATGAGGTTGTGCAATAACAGTTTGTCCATGTGAGTTAGATTCACAATTAAATACTATTGCTCCAGAATTTGTATTACCTCGCACAACAACTGTTCCTGTACCATTAGGTGCTAGGTCAATAGTTGCATTAGAAGTAGTAATAATATCATTACCATTCATATCTAGATTACCACCTAGTTGTGGAGTATCATCTTCTGAAACATTATTTAATGCACTAGATGTAGCTAATCCTGCCACAAGAACACTTCTTGCAACTTTTTTTAAACCTCCGCCAGAGGCATCCACTGCTAATAAAGTATCTCCACTTGCAATAGTGGATATCGCTGATAAGTCACCTACAGCTTTTGAATTAAATTGATTACCATCAGCAACTAAAATATTACCAGAAGTATTTGTACCTAAAACAACACTTGTTCTTGTTAGGACACTGTGTATTTCATCACTGCCATCAACGTAAATAATATCTTTATTACCAGATAATACTGTAACTGTCGCTCCACCAGAGCCAGCTGTACAAATTACAGAGCCATCTGAGCCATTGTTTATATAATATGTTTTTTGTTTATTTGGAAAAGTTACTGTTCTTGTTGTGCCAGGTGAGCCTGTAAATTTAATAACTGCGTGTCTACCATTGTTATCTGCAGTGCCATCAGCAAAAGCTAATGTAACATTACCAGATGCAACGCTAACTTCTACGTATCCACCAATAGCATCATCGAGTAAATCAATAAGTGAATCGTTTAAAACGTCACCCCACGTTCCTATATTTTCTCCATCGGTTTGTTTTACAAAACCTAATTGTGTAAAATTAGACATTTAATTTGCTGTCCCCACTGTCCATGTTTCCGTTCCTCCAGAAGTTGTATTTATTAATGACCATAATTTAGCCGTTCCTATTGAGCTTGCAATTGAACTACCAGTTGCTGTGTTAATTAAAGCTGTGCCGTTTATATTGGCAGATAAATCTGCTAAACTTATACGAAAAGTATCGTATCCAACTTGATTTACAAGTGCACTACCAAATACTACTTCAGCTCCCACTGCTAGTGTTGCTGCAATGCCAGTTTCTGGTAATAAAATGCCGTCATTCCATCCATCATCACCATAAGCAGCAGCGTTCCATCCTGCAGTTCCAGAAGCCATTAACTAATCCTAATTAAAGCTGTATTGTGAGCAGCAGATGGAAATTGCACTTGAAAAGTTCCATTAGATGATGAAAAATCAGAACCAAAATCTAATACTGCTATCGCTGCGTTTGATTTGCTATTATTGTATATTAAGGCACCTCTTGCAGTAATTGTTGCTGATGTAAAACTTGGGTCTGCCGCATCAAAAAAAGCAACATTATTAGTTCCATCTAATGAAACCGCTTGACTTGATAGTGTAGCACCACCAGCTGTGTAACCCGTTCCAGAAACTTCGTTAGTAGTGATATAGACTGTTGTGTCTTTATTTAGTGTTGCACTTGATGTGTACAAAGCTATTTTTAATGTATCTCCACCATTTCCTAAGTTTTGTGTTCCATCTAAACAATCTTGTTTAAATGCGTTTGTTAAAGTTTGTGTTATTGCCATGTGTTATCTCCTTATTGTGTGTTGGCTTTTAAATAATTTTCTCCCATTACGTTTGCGGGAGCTGTAAAGTCATCTCTTCTTCTTCTTCTAGCTTGGTTGTTAACAGACTCAACTGCAGCTTGATATCTTGTTGTGTAAACAGCATAGTCTTCTCTATTTTTTGTAAATGTGGCAGCTTCCATAAGACACCCATATAATAATAAATCTTGTGCATTTTCTGTTAACCAATTAGTTGCATTGTTACTAGATAGTTCTGCTAATCTTCTTGAGTAAGTCATTTCTACTGTTAAATCTGCATTAGGTGTCGGACCTACTAATATTGCTGTATCAGAATAATTTGCCCAATACTTTGGTGTTCCAGTGTTAGAAGTATTTGGTGAATAATCGTATATAAATTCATCAGTTCTTTCTTCTAAAAATGTTCTGTTGCCGCTTGAATCTAAATATAAAAAATGAAATATAACTCTAGCATCAACTGGCTTACTTACAAATCTGTCACCAGTATTAAAAGTAGAATTTGCAGATTCATGAAATGCGTAAGGGTCTACATCTCTTGCAATTCTGTGTTCTGCTAAAGATATAAAATTAGATGTTTCGTTTGAAAATTCAGTTCCATCGTTTTCCATCCAATCTTTTAAATCTTGAGTTAAAGTAGAAAAAGTCATTGTTGCCATATTTTATCTCCTAACCAACATCATCTATTAAAGCTGCAACTATACAATTTGCAGTTGCGTCACCTACATCTCCAATGTCTGAAGAAATTGCGTGTAAGTCTGCAACTGTTACATTTGGTAATCTTGCAAACCACGATTGACCTGGTCCTATAAATATACCATCAACTAAACTATTGACTGCTGTTCCTGCATCTATTGATAACATAATGCCATCTGCAGTGCTTTGATTTTTTATAAATAGAAATTTTATCTTATCTCCTGTAGCAACTGCTGTAGGTGCAGTATCTTGGTCAACTGCAGTATAGTCTAAAAAACTACCTGCTATTAAATCTGCACTTGTTGTGGTAACGGCAGTTAATTTATAATACCATTTATCGTTAACATCATCAGGGGTAACTGTCATAGAACCGCTAATAGTTTTAGCTATTTCATCTGGTAATAGTGTTGCTGTAAGTGTTATTGATGCATCATTTGCCATTATTTATCTCTACCTAGTTTTTTTAATCTTTCTTCGTATTTTTTTAATTCTTCTTCTTTAGGTTTTCTAATAAATCCTTTTGTTGGATTTACTACATATGTCATTTTAATTGGTTTTACTACTGCGTCTGCCATACTAACCTTTCGTGATTTTAAATTCTAAACCCTGTATTGGGATTACTACATTTTTACTTTTTTGGGAAGTTGAAGTGTTTCCAGAGTTCTCCTGTGTATTTGTGAGAACCGAAGTGCGTGAGTTTTGAACCGATGTCGGCATAAATTTTCCCACCAATTTTTTGCCATCTTCTTGAGAAAGCGTAATCTTCTGATAAGTATCTTTCATTTTCATCTTTCATAGTATCAAAAAATAAATACGTATTTTCTGAATCATATTCTTTTCCGTTAATAATTTGGTCCGATTTATAATACAAATCAGGATACTCTTGTTTCATCTTTTCTAAGCAAGAGCGTTTGATAAGCATAAATCCAGTAGCTGCGTCTAAAATTTCTGCAAATCCTTTTGTTATTTCTATATTTTCTTTATCTGCAAAATTTAAAACATAAGGATGACATAAATTTCTATAATCTTTTTTTTCTTCTATAAGTTTTGGTATTAAATCCCAACTTATTAATTTCATAGGGTAAGGAGAACAAGTTACCTCTTTATCAAACTCTAAATGTCTCTTTAAAGACTCTGCCTCAAATCCAATATCAGCATCTATAAATAATAAATGGGTTGCTTCTTTATTGTCTAAAAAATTAGCTACTAAAGTATTTCTAGCTCTAGTTACTAAAGACTCTTGACCTAAAGTTTGTATATTAAGTCCGATTTCTTCTCTTCTACAAAAATTTTGTAATTCTAGTATGCTGTGAAAATACTCTTCAGTCAACATACTACCGTAGCAAGGTGTTCCTACGAATATATTTACTTTATCAGACACTTATAGATTCTGTACCTAAGTTTGTCGTTAATGTCAAGGCTGTTATTAATGGTGTAGCATTAGCTGAAGTAAAAGTTCCTGTTACTTTTACGTCAGAGTTGCTTACTCCCAGACTTGCCATTAAACTAGATACAGAGCCGTTTTCTAATTGCTCCGATGGTAATAATTTTTTTGGTGGACTTGCGTCTCTTAATGCTTGTGCATCAGGTTTTTGTTTTCTAGGCTCCAGTTGTGGATGTTTTGATTCAAATTCAGACTTATGAACAAAAGCACCATTCCATTCTTTTCTCATCTCATTGTATGGGAATGCCATACCGCTTCTATCTGAGATAGCCTTAGCATATTTTCCTGATGCGTATTTCATATGTTATATCTTAAATCTGGTCTTATAATTAAATCTACTTTTTCCCTGTTGTCTTGCATTGCTCTTTGAAATTCTTCTTCATAAAGCATTTTTAATTCTTGTCTTCTTGGCATTTCAATCTGTGGTCTTTTTAAAGATAAGTAGTAAGAAAGTCCACTAATTGCACAAGGTAAAAATCTATCTGGAATATCAATATTTTCTGTTGAAGCAGTAATATCTTCTATTCTTCTTCTTTCATTGTATTTAAAAACTTGAGTAGAGTCATCTGGAGTTGGATACAGATATATAACTGGTGTTAATTGCTTATCTAAAAAATATTGACTTGGTCTAGATTGGTCAGATTTATTAGGTATTTTTAAATAGTCATCACGACTTATTCTTTCTAATTGAAAATCAGTTACAGTTGAATCAGAATTGGTAACTTGTATTACTGCCTCTTCAATATCAACAGTGTGTGTATTTAATGTATAATTAGCTGTTCCTGAAGTTAAGGATTGTGTTGACTCGGTAATTGTCCATAGTTGAACACTTCTGTTTAACCACTCTTGTAGTAAAAGATTTAAAGACGTTCTACCTTGCTGTGCTTCCTTCCCTGTTTGGGGTTCTCCACCAATCCTTGAGAATGCTTCCTCAATTATTTGGTCAACAGCTAATGTAAATGTTCTTGTTCCAGAAGTTGCCATAATTTATCCTAATATGTTTTACTTAATTTTAAAACAATTGTGTAGTGGTCTCCGTCAGTGTGTCCTGTAGTTGTTAATAGTAAGTCACCATTAACACCAGAACCAGCATTATTTGTAATTCCACCAAACTCTTTAACATCTATGTGACCTTGAGAAGTTAATGCTCCATTAGCACCTAGTGTTATACAATTAACATTAGTTGTTGCATTCCACAATAAATCAACTCTCATTCCAAAAATGTCATAATAAATTTCTTGTATTGCAACTCTAGAGCAAGCCTCTCCATTGCTGTCTGCCAGTAACGCAGAAACATCTACTTTTGCTACTGCACTTTCTCCACTACCATCTGATATATTAGTAAGTTTTACTAAAATACTTTTAGCACCTATATTATCATTAATAATTTGTGATGTTACTACATCTGCCATTTTATACCTCCTAAAATTATTTTAGCCTCGCTCCTTGTTATTAAAAGGAGCAAAGCTATATATTCGCAAATCTTCATTAGTAAACTGAATATTCTATCTCAAGTGTTCCACGGAATGCTGTTAAAGCAGTGTCACAAGTAGAACCAGCACCTAAGTACAAATTTTTACTTGCAATAGCTGCAGTAATGTTTGGTGTAAATACATGAAAAAGACCAGCAGTAGCATCAAGGTCAATATCAACTTCTGTTACTGAATCAGTAGCAGAAATTCTTGGATTAAATGATGCAACACCTGCTCCTACAATTTCAGTTCCTGAAGATATAGCACTATTAGTAGCTGTACCTGAAGTTGCAGATAATTGTAAGTTAGCTAATGAGTTAGCATCACTTGCCGCTGCAGTTGTAATACCAAGCACTACTTTATGAATAAAGAATTTGCTTGCTGTTACTAAAGCATCTGGGTGGTCTGTGTTTAATGCACCTAGTTCTACTAGAACATCATTGTCACCATAAGTAGTTGCTGCTGCATTTGTTCCAGATAAATCTATTGCAAATGTTTGTATTTTTCTAGTACCCATAGAAATTAATTGTCCAGTTGAATTAACTGAAAAACCAGTTTCTGTAATAGCACCTGATGTGCCGTCTTTGTTAATTACGTTAAATCCACCTTCTGAACGAACTGGACCTGTAAAAGTTGTATTAGCCATTTTAAACCTCCTTGGTTATATAGACCTTGCTACATAGTCTCTATATCGTCTGCTATTGCAGTCTATGTAACTTGTTAATAAATAGAAAAAAAGGGGGGTTTGGTTACCCCCCCCTTAGTTGTACTTTATGCTCCAGGTGAACCGAAGATACATCTCCAGTCACTGAATCCGAAAGAATATCTTTCAGACGCTTTAAATCGCATATTTCCTGTTTCAAAGTCTGGCTCCATAGAAGTTTTTAAAGCTCTTCTTTGGAACATTTTAAGACCTGTGTTTGTCATATCAGTTAAGATAAAGAACGCATCAGTGTCAGTTAAGTAGTGATTTACTGCATAACCTTCTGGAAGCATTCCCATGCTTCTTAATGCGTTTGTATCGTTATCTGCTGTACCAACTCTTAAATCACTTTTCAGAATTCTCTGAGCTGTGAAAGCTAAGTCTTTTGGTATAATCAATTTACGAGCCTGAACTGCAACTGGGATGTTTCTGTCATCTGTAAAACCGCCAATAGAAATTATTGCACTTTCTAAAGATGATTCAGATAAATCCGCAGCAGTTGCTGGTTCGTTTGATTGGTCACCAGCTGCAAGTGTTGGGTGGTCAGTAGCACAAAGCTCCTTACCATCTCCACCTACAAAGCTAGAGCTAAATGCATTGTTAAGTACGTTAGCAGCTTTCACTTGTTTTGTGTAAGCCATTGAACGTGCTAAAGCAGCAGTATATCTCTTAGAAAGAGTATCATATAGATTATCTTCTACAGCTTCTTCAGTGATTGCAAAGGCAAGTGCAATTGTTTCATGCACGTATCTTGCTGTCCACTGTTCTGCGGCAGAATCAAACTCTATTGAAGAACCCTCTGACTTGGTTGGTGCGGCACCGAACCCAGTAAGTAAAGTCTCTTCTTCAAAAGCTCTATCTGATGTTTCTTCCGTGAATATTTCTGCGTGTTCACGTTCCCAACGCTTGTACTCCAAACCGAATAAGGCGTGGAGACCTGGTTCCAACTCTTTGACGAGTTGACTTCTGTTAATTGCCATCTGTTGTTTCTCCTATTCCTATACGCCTGGGGTACCCTGGTCGTGTCCAGCTAACTCATGTTCAAATACAGTTACCTCTAACACACCGTTTGTACCGAAAGCATTTTGTGGTGTTTCATATAAACCAAGGATTCTCATTCCAGCAGTTCCTGTTCCAGTTGTACCTGAAATTTCAAACTTGGATTGTCCTGTGCTTGTGCTACCTGCACCAGCAACGTGGTCTGCTAAGTTTCCAATATCTGCAAAGTCAGCAGAACCTGCTGATTGAATTGCATAAACGATATTAGGGTCGTCATAAATTAGAGCAGTGACATCGCCACTACCTAATGTTGTTTGTCCTGTTGGGAAGTATCTTGCGAATACTATTTCTCCAGCTGAGTTAGTAAATTTACAACCTGCGAATACTCCGAGAATTCTATCTCCAGCTCCTGCAACATCAATATATCCTGTGCCGAGTAATTTAACAAAATCACCAGTAAAAATATTTGAGGATGTTCCAGATGCTATCTTGTATTCATTGGTTCTAATTGTACCACCAGCAAGATGTCTAACAGGTTTTGCTCCGAAAGCAGCGTCTACATTAGCCATTTTTTTTTCTCCTTAAATGATATTAATAATTAGACCCTGCGTTTGATTCCTTATTCTGAGTCTTTCTTTTTACCTAAAGATACAGAACTTTTACGCCTTTGTGTAACAGGCATAGATGGATGTTGTTCTTTTAAAATATCTGCGTCAACAGCAGCAGTTTGCGTTGTAGTTTTATTTGCATAATACTCTTGCTTTGCTTCTGCCATTTCAGTAGGTATTTTAGCGAGAACTAAATCTCCACTTCCTATTACCCCAGCGTACTTTCCAGATTCATGTACAGGGACATCGTAGTCAGGGTGTTCCTCTTTTCTTACGAATTCATATCCTTCACGTCTACGTTTAGATATGTTTCGAGCATCATCCTCCCCACCCATACTCACACGGAGCCAACGATATTTGATGCCGTCATCATTTGGCTTTGGAGCATCCAGATAAGAGGGAGGTGTATAGGTTACTTTTCGTTTCTGATGTGCTCTAGATACCTGCACTTCAGACGTTTTTATATTTTTATTGGTCATTTGTATTCCTTACAAACTTCGCATATTCTTGAGTTGGCACACCTAATTTTCTAGCCATTGCGATTTGACTATTTGATAACTTTACCTTTTTATTAGATGCGGATGGTGCACGAGATACACTCGCTACGACTTGTTTGGGTTTGGTACCCGTTTCAGATAAATCTGAAAATGATTCTCCTAACCTCAAGTCTAATTCTGAATAGTATTCCTCAGATGATGGATTAAAACCCTCCATCTTCAGTTGTGCATCGATTGCATAAGCTGCACCAGTTCTAGCTGCATCTTCACCAAACCAATTGTTCTTTTGTGCCCATTGTAAGGCTCTTGGGTCTGGTTGTTGAGTTGGCTGCTGTGGTGCTTGTTGTTGTACAGATTGTTGAATTGGTGCCCTTGGCTCATCTTCAACTTTGTCTTTAAACATATGCTTCTGGTTTTCTAATAAGTTAACCTTTACTTTTGCATCTGCAATACTTTCAGCTACTTCTAACATCTTATCTGAATCGCCTGCTTCATAAGCCATCTTGTAGTTTGTTCTAGCTGAGACTAATGAATTATTGGCGGCTTCCATCTGAGAGTCATAGTAATCTTTTTGTAAGGATGAGTAATCCTTGTTAAGAGCTGTCTTAGATTGTAACTCTTGACTTAACTGTTGCACTTGACCATAGAGTTTATTTCTATCTTCGGTTGCAGCAGCTCTCTCTCTTACAAGCTCATCTATTCGTCTTTGAAGTCTAGATTTCTTTTTTGGACTTGCCTCTTCAGGTTCGTCTGTTTCTTCAGTTGCCTGAACTTCTCTAACTTCTTCTGGTTCTTCCGTTTGCTGAGTTTCCTCAACATTTTCTTGTGTTGTTTCGACTTGTTCAACTGACTCTAAATTTTCTAATGCTTCATCTGCATTAAAATTTTTAAGTGTTTCTTGACCGTCTTTTTCAACAACTTCCATCGGCTTTTTTTTTGCCGAAGTGTCGTGTACTATTTGCATAGGTTTCTCCTAAGGATTGTACGCTACAAAAATGTAGCTAGTTGATAAAAGTGAATTAACTTATTTCACTTACATCTGGGACTAATCCCAGAATCTCGTCATCGTTCATAATTCGGAGTTCTACTTCACCGTATTTAAAACGGTGTCCAGCATACTTTCCAAACATAACATAATCATTTAATTGACACCAAGGCTCAGACATATCATCTCTACTGTATGCGTCTGGACCCATGGCAATAACTCTACCAATTGAGGCAACTGCTCTGTGGTCTTGCACTGAGCTATCTGGTAAGTAAATACCACTATTAGTTTTATTAGATATGTCTAATGTTTTAATTAAAATTCTATATCCAGTTGGCTTTGGATAATTGTCGTTTTTAAGTGCGACTTCTCTTAGTTTGAATGTTGTACTACTCATCAAATTCCTCTAAATTTCCTGCTGTTTGTTTAATTATTTCCTTTGCAATCAACAATCCATTTACCTGCCCAACAGTCTTTTGATAATTATCTAAGATAATTTTGCCTTCAGCAAAAGCAGTTTTATTACTTTCGACTTCGTTATCTATTTTAGTTAGAATGTGTTTGATAAATTTTGTTAATTCCACAAACTAGAATGTACCTTTAAAATACTTTTTTGCAACAGATTTAGAATTTGTTTTAGATTTATTAGCTCTTTTTTTGACTATTCCACCTTTTTTGTAAGTAGGTGCATCTGGAAATTCTTTAGTTGCAACATCATAAATTACTTTTCCTGCTCCTCCTGCTCCTGCAAGACCAGTACCAATTTTGACTTTACTGCCTAATGATGAGGGTGCATTTAAATTTGCTGGATTATTTATTATCTTTTGTAATGCTTTTGCTTTTTCTTGGTCTAAATTATATTTTTTTACAGCCTCTTTGTAGGCTTTACTTTTGTCTCTTCTTTTTGTAAAGTATTTTATAACGTCTTGAGCCATATTCTTTTTGTTTGGTTTTTTTGGTTTTTTACTTGGTGTAAATTTAATTTCGTCTACCATTATTATCTCCTTTTACTTAAAATTGTTTTCCTTTAGAAATTTCTGAATCTTTAAAAAGATTTAAAATTTGTTCTCCTACTCCTGTAATTGTTTCTGGCTGTGCGTCTCCACCTAAAGAAGTTTTAACATCAGAAAGAAATCCTTCATTTCTTGGGTCTGAAAAATATGCAGCATCTTCTAAAGCACTGTTAATATCTATACCTGTTGGTTTAGAGTCGTCTAAATACGCAGATGCAAAATTAGAAGCCACAGCTGGACCAGCAACATTTTTATAAAAACCAGTATTTTTTGGAACGAAGGGAGTTCCAGTTATTCTGTTAGCAACATATTGAGGACCCTGTCCAAATAACCTACTAATAACTCCTTGACCAAAATTTGTAGCTTTGTCTCCAACTTTATTTAAAGTTCTTAACCCACCTCGAATTGCAGCTTGACCTTGTGGTGAACCTAGTCCTCTAGCTGCTGCAGCTAAACCTGCAATACCTGCTCCCATATAAGGCAACGCTGGTGCTAAAAAAAACATTATTCTTTATCCTTTTTCATTTGTTCTTTTGCCATTTCGCTCATAGTTCTCTCTCTTGCAAGTAATTTGTTTTCTCTTGCACGAACAGCATCTCTTCTCTCGTTTGATTGAATTTGCTGTTGCTCTACTGCTATGTCAGACTCTGCTTTCGCTCTATCTAACTCTAACTTAGCTATATCTATCTGAGCATCTGCAGCTTCTTTCTGCTCTTTCATTTCAAACTCACGATTTCTATCTGCGGCTCTCTGTTGTGAGTCTGCAACTTTTCTATCTGCTTCTTGTTGTTTAATTTGTAAATCTTGCATTGCAATCTGTACTCTTGGGTCTTGCATTTGCTGTTGCTGTTGCTGCTGCTGCAATGCCTGTTGATTTTGTTGTGATATCTGAACTGCTGCCTGTGCCTGCATTGAAGCTACTTGATTTTCCATATCTGGGTTCATCTCTTCATACTTCTCATCCATACCAGGATTAAATCTATCGTACTCTGGTGCTGGCGGTAAAGTCATTCCAGACATTGCAGATACCTGCTGTCTATACTTGTGTGCCATGTGTTCTTGTATATGTGCTGTAATATTTCCAGCTAATGATTGTGCAACCTGCGGTGACTGTGGTGTCATGCTTGGGTCATTCATCATTGACTGGTGAACAGCAATGTGTGCATCGTGGTCTTGAGATGCATACGCCTTAACAGGTCTGCCATACATCATTGTATAGTTTTCTGTTGCTGGGTCTTTTCTCTTAGCTCCAGACTCTGGCAATAAAATTTCATCAATATTCTTAACATCTAAGGCTTCATACAATCTTCTGTAGGCTTCCTTCATATCATGAATTTGTGGTGCTGCTGCTGCAGCTTGTAATTGTGTTTGTGCTAGTAAAACTCTTTGTGCAGTAGAAAATATATTAGGGTCTGACACTGGAATAATATCAATTCTATCGTCAAAATCTTTACTAAAGATAAATCTACTTCCACCCTTTTGAGCATAAGGATAATAGGATGGTAAAAAATCTTTATTAATTCTGCTTAGTATTTTAAATTCTTCTCTTTGTGCTTTGTGTAATCTTTTATGAATAGATGACATCACCTTGATACCTTGCTCTAGTAGAGCAATGGTTGTTCCAACAGGTGCGTTGGCATTCATGTCACCAGCCTGTAAATCAGTAATGGCTGCTAGTCTTCGACCCTCTTGGGTCATTGAACCTAGTAAAGCAAATAAAGTTTGTGATGGTTCTTTAAATGGAAGAGGAACAATAGACTTTCTAATGTCATCTCCGTATCCTTCTACATCTCTAAACTCACCAAATCCTACTGGCTGCTCTCCCTCAACTCTCATACCTCTGGCTTTAAAGCCACCAGGTAAATTAGCAAACTGTCCTGCATCAACAAGTGAACGAAGTATTGTTGTAACAGACTTCTGTAAGTTCCCTAAAAGGTGAACATAACCCATTCCGTAAAAACCAAAACCAGGTAAAAACTTATAGTGAACGAAGTGTTGTATTCTTTTAAAATCTGGGTCGTTTTCTCTAAAATTTTCTCTAATAGATAAAACTTCTTTGTTCTCTTTGCAAATTGTAACAATGTAAGGACAAGCAAAATCTTTTTCATAACCAGGTATCTCTAAGTCAACGTGCATCTCTAAGATAGTTAGTCTTCCATCTTTTTGATAACCTCTACTTGGTGAGAAACCTTCTATGTCTTGTATCTTTTGACTGATTTCATTATCACTCTCTTCAGAGTCCATATTGAATTCAATATCTCTATAAAACCCATTGAATTGTTTTTTCTTTAATTCGTTTTGAGGCATACGGATAATGTGTGTATATCTTCCAGATGTTCTTAAATCTACTGTGTTGTAAGATACTACAAAATCCGTAATTGGTATAAATCTTGAGACTGGTCTTTTTAAAATTTCATCGTAATAAACTTTTTTAAAACAACTTCCAACGATTGGAAGATAAAAAAGCATTTGGTCAAAGTCATCAAAGTATTCTTCCATACTTTCTGTAACTTGATAATTTAAAAATTCTTTTACTCTATTGGCTTGCTTTACAGTGTCGTCTGTTTTCTCTCCAACAATTTGTGTTTTGACTGGACCACCAGACGGAAATAATTCTTTAATAGCTTGTGATTGAAATTGTACTGCACCCTCAATCATCATAGGGTGGTGAGCTGAACAGGCACCAGGAAAAGGATTTTGTGTTTCTTCTATTTTTAAACCTAGAAGGTCCATTCCTTTTTTAATAGTCTCTTCATATTCTTTTCTTGATTGCACGTCTGCCTCAAACGCTTCAATCAATTCATGAGATATTTCTTCTAAGACTTCTTCGTCTAAGTCTTCTGCTATATTATCAGAGATAATACTATTAGGTTCTTCTATTGTTTCTTCTGTAACAATAGTTATTTCCTCTTCTATTAAAGGATTAACATCCCCTAGTCTTTCTCTAACCATTAAAATATTCCTTTAAACTTAGTCCCTTTTATTGCAATACCATTTCTTCTTTTTACACTACCACTAGATGAGGAGGATGTCTTCTTCTTTTTTACCATACCACCATCTTTTTTTGTAAGAGGTTTAGTTTTTAATTTGCTTTCAATTAAATCAAAATTAACTTTTTGTTTATTTGACGGTACAGGTATGTTTAATTTTTCTGTAGTATTTTTTTTTGTAACAGGTTTAGTTTTTAATTTGTTTATAATTGGATTAAAATTAAATTTTTCTGTTAACTTTCTTTTATCAAAATACTCATTAACTGCTGATTTACCAAATTTTTGATATGCTTCTTGTAGTGCCTTTGCACCTGATTTACCAGATGAAAAGAATTTTGCAATCTGACCCATTAAATTGACTACCATTAAAATACTCCTTTAAATTTTGTGCCTTTGATAGCTGCTCCGCTGCCACGAGATTTTTTAGATTTAGTTTTCTTTGCTAAACCACCATCCTTCATTACTTGGACATTGTATCCTTTTTTGCCCAAGGTTGTTTTTCTGTCTGGATTATCTGGGTCTATATTATCTAAAGGATTTTTTTTTGGACCAAACGCTTCTCTATCAGCATCTTTTACTTTTTCTCTAGCAATTTCATCTTTATTTATAGGTTTATTTGATTTTCCTTCTTCTAATACATTAATTTTTTTAGCACCTCTATTGGTTAAATTATTAAACATCTCTTTTGTTTTAGCAATTATAATTTTTCCGCTAGGTAGCATCATTCTAACTGCTTTAAAAACTGACATTAAAATACACCTTTAAATTTAGTTCCTCTTATTGCAGCACCTGTACCTCTAGCTTTAGGTTTAGACTTGGCTCTCTTCTTAACAGCTCCACCCTTATTGTATTTCTTTGCTTTTACAGGATTCATTTTTTCTTGTACTGACTCTGGTAACATAGAGAAACCTTTCATTGCTTCTCCTCCATCTGCCATTTTAAGACCCATGTTTTTTTGACGAGCATTCATCATGCCACCCATGTTCTTTTTTTCTGCGGTTATACCTAAAATTTCTTTTACAGCCTCGTCAAATAATGCTAAGCCAGCTTTTCCAGCTGTTTTCAATGGTCCAGCCGCTGCCTTCACACCAATCTTAGCAAGTTGTGACGCACTAAAGTCTCCTTCTTGATATGCTTTTTTCATTTCAGGAAAACTGTTGTATCCCGCTGTTGATAAGATGTAATTTCTCAATCCCCCACCCTTAATAGAAAGAGGATTTGCTTGTCCTAATATTCTTTTAAAAATACCTTTTTTATTTACTTTTTCGTCTGCCATTATTTTTCTCCTTGTTCCTTCATGTGGTCAGACATCTCCTTGGCTCGATTAGGGGTCTGCTTTGCCCATCTCGAATCAAGCATCTGAACTGACGCTTCTGTATAATTAGGTGGACTGCACTTGAGTGCCTGCCACATCATCTTAAATTTAGAGACACCATTTCCTCCTAATTGAAATACCATCTCTGTTACTATATTTTGTGCTTCTTCATTTACTTCTGTTTTCTCACACATATACGTTGCAGTGTCTACTGCGTGTTGTAAGTCTTTTTTAAGGATATCTTCGAGATATTCTTTCTCGTATACCTTGCCGTCTTCCCAGTGGTCTTCCACACAGAGGTGTCCATAACCCACAGTTCTCTTGCCCAAACTGTCTAAATACACCTGGTCACGAAAACCTTCGTGCCTCTTTACTGAGTCTAATAGTGATTCATTCATTACCAATAACTTCCCTTCGGTCCTGTTGACTCCTCAAAGGGAGCATCCTGTGGATGATTAACCATCCATCCTTTTCTTAATCGTATTAATGCTTGGGATGTTGAGTCTACCAAGTCATCGTGTTTTGTATTTGGAAACGCTGCACACTGAGATACGACCATCTCGGTCTCATCTGTATCTGGTGCGTAAACCCTGCCACTCTCAAAGAGAGGAGTTACAGAGTGTACTCTCGCTAGCTTATCCATGCGTTTCGGATTAAATGGGTGTATCGGCAGTCCAGTTCTCATGAGTTCCTGTACCAGCGATAGTCCACTAGCCTTTGCTTCCACTAGTATTAAATCTGGTTGATGATTATTATATAACGATATAGCTGCATTCTTGAGTTCAGGGAATGTTAGTCTCTCCCTAAAGGCATCCATAAGATACAAGTTGTATCCACCCTCACCACTAAACACACCCCACGTTGTGCAGGCTGAGTAGTCTGAAGTCTCGCTCACAGTGTAGGCTGTATCCCACGACTGTATAATGTAATCAAATTCTGGTGGGTGTTCTTTCTTCCAGTACTTCCACCACCATCGCTTGACGAGGTTACCCTCTTCAATAGACGGTTTTTGTGCGTAGAGTGAAGTCCACTCTCGTGTCCCTACGGTTTTCTTTATTTCTTCTAGACGCTCTAGGGGATAGGCATCCTCCCACAGTGGAGAGCCAACCTTTAAGTCTAGCATCTTTGCTGCCCTGTCGTCTAGTATAGCTGGGAACTCTACAATGTCCCAACCCTCGTGTCCTGTCTCTCTTAGTATCCATCCAGCCAAGTCATCCTCGTGCCACCTTGTTTGGATAACAATAACACTGCCACCTGGCATTAATCTTGTGTAAGCCGTTGACCTGTACCAGTCTAGGAGGTTACCCCTCATCGCTGCGGAGTCTGCCTCTTCTCTACCCTTGATGGGGTCATCAATTAATAATAAATGGGCACCTCTACCAGTAATAGCGGAGCCAGCACCCACGGCATAATACACTCCACCCTTCTGGGTGTGAAAGCGTCCTACACTAGCGGAGTCTGTAGCTAAGTGTGTGTCTGGAAATACATCGGTGTATCTTGGGTCCTGAAGCTGGTTCCTGACCTTACGACCAAAGTCATCCGCCAGGTCCTGAGCATACGTTGAGCAGATAATATACTTATCTGGGTTCCTCCCCATATACCACGCTGGAAAGAATTCTGACGTTAGAATGGACTTACCGTGACGTGGTGGCATAAAGATTGCCAGTCTCTTGACCTCACCCCTCTCCACTGCCTCTAGCTTCTCAGCTAGCTTCTTGATGTGTGGTGGGGTTTTGTACTCCTCCATCTGAAACTTTGCGTAGCCGATGAGGCTATCCTTGGCTTCATTGCGACTTTCTAGTTCTTTAACTCTGTCTACCAGTTGCTGGAGTTGTTGAATCTTTTCTTCTGTTGTGTTGGGTATCTGCATATGTATCGCATCCCTGCGTTTTCTTTTTTTGGGGGTTATTCCAAATCAATGGTAGGGTCGAAAAATAATGGGGTCATTTCTCCCATATAAGCACCCTTGATGTTGAACTCGTAGTATTCCCTTGCCTCGTCTTCATCCATTCCATCACGCTCCTGTAGTATGCTTATAATCTTATTTTCGTCATATACCAAAACATTGGTCATTCCACAGCGACCTGCTGTACCCATTATAGCTTCATCGAAGCCAACCGCCTTTAATAAATCATCCATACCTTTACAATAGTCATTTAGCTATATTTAGCAAGGGCATAGTGTCTTTAAAACAAAGGGGGGTATTCCCTGTGCTACCACAGTATGTCGGTGTGCACTATATGGATGTTAGGTAGCGTCAGATAATTGGGGGGGTGGGGGTCAATATTATATGTATTCTGCCCTTTATACTTACTGTTGCGTGTAAACAGTAGGGTAGGGGAGTGATGATAGGTATTATGATAGTTAGAGTGACATCTGACATTGTCGCATAATGTACATTACAGGCATAATGACTACAGTGCTGGATTGCATTGCCCTATGCTTTCTATGTTTCTGTAATATCTATAAATAGTTGTAGTTAGTTCTTATTAATAAGAGATACATCTTAGTGAATGCAATAGTCAGGAATTAATCCTGCACTCAAGATGTCTTCTAATACGTGTCTATTCACACTCTAATCTATCTCTATTTAGGCGTGACAATAATGGTATGTAAAATGCCCTCAGATATTCACACAGTATATATGTACTGTATCTCATTGCAGTGATGGTGAGATTAAGTACATAGTATTATGTAGGGAAAATATATTTTGTTTTTACTATATAGTAGTATGAGAAAGTAATCTGTAGTTGTTGCTATCTCATTCATTTACAAGACTACATAAAAGGCGAAAATAATAATGTTTAATAAACCATTAAATGAACTCACTCAAGATGAACAAAAAAAAGTAATACTAGAAGAGGTCAACAACTGGATGCAATCTAAGGATGCTCAGAGAATACAAGACCTACAGAGACCAGTGACAATAGTTAAGAGGCATGACTCATCTCATACTTCTTATAGGAAGTTATCATTGGTTGATGCAATAGGTAGAATAGTTTTACTTGATTATGTCTTCTGCGAAAAAAAAGGAAAAGAATTTATAAAGGATTATGACTCAATCAAAAAGGTCAAAACTCTTCTTAACATTCTTAACTAACTTAGTTGTACTTTCTGTATTGGGTTGTTGCTTCTTCCAACAATCCATGCAGAGAAATTTATTTAGATACTTGTTTATGATTGGTGAGTCTTCTTTACTACACACACTACAAGTTTTTAATTTCTTAAACTGTAAGGCATCGTATTTAGTTTTTCTTAATCTGTTATAGGTCGACCAAAAGTCTATCAATGAATAGTATGAATTTTAAATTCAGGAATGAATTCTATTTTTAAATCTATATCTAATCCTGAGTTGTAACTTGCATCTTGTTTACAGATACAATTGCATTCACTGCCATCACAGTCTGAAGTTGTGCAACAGTTTTCCTGACATTCACAATTACAGTTAGTCATTAGTTTAATTTTTTAATTACTTCTTCTTGTTGTCTGATTACCAAGTCTTCATTTATAGATTGATATAATTCTGCAATATGTTTTTTTAGATTAACAACATTCTCATCATCAATCTGCACACTACCTGATATGCTAGTTGGATTGCCTTGTAATAGATTAGAAAGTTTTGCTGACTCAACACCAACCTTAGTCATGTTTAACAAGTCCTGAACTTTTTCTACTTTACTTCCGATACCTGAGTTGAATGCATCAATGACTGACTGCAATGCACTCTCGGATGTTTGTTTTAATTTGTCTGTTAACTCTTCCATCTCAATTGTCTTTTTCTCTACAATCTTTTTCATAGTATTCTCTGATACCTGATTATCTATTTGATGTGATTGTTCAATCCAATTCTCTTCTTTAGAATATCTAAATAGAGTTGTTAAACTTGGAATGGATTTCTTGCCTTTGTATTTTTCTGATAATTGTTTATGTAATTTTCTAATACTGCGATGACCTTTGGGCATTTGGAAATATAAATTTTTAGCATCTTCAGTTGTTATGTGCATTCTTTTTGCCATGATACCATTTATATACACTTCTTAATTAGTAATTTATATAGAACTAAACTAGAACAATGCCATGCAATTGTATTAGAAGAATTTAGTATTGCTCTGTAAGGCTCTTAAAATGGATTTTATTTTGCTTATATATAGCCATAACTAGCTATTAGTATTAATTACTAACTATTACTTGCTAATCTGTACAATTCATGAAATAAAATAGTTATGAATACCTACATTGCAAATCTGAAAGTTATAATAGGATTTGCCTCATTATTAATTGCTATATGTTTTGTAAAGTTAATGCCTTGCAGACAGGAACATCTAGGGATTGTAATGATGGTTTTAGTACAATCAAGATAGCACCCTAGCAAGGTTACTAATTGAGGCAGTAGGGCAAGATGAACAATAAAAAAATAATTTGTTTATTACTATATAAGTAGCATCTTGTACGCAGATAGGTCGACAAACTAATAATACTTTCTCATTTGATTGTTATTGCTAGGCACTTAGATTGAGTCTGCACAAATCAAAAACTTTTTTCTTTAATATAAATTTTTATGAATGCACATACAGTTGCATTCACAAACATTTATATGTTTGGGAAAGAAGAGTTAATATGATTAATCAAAATAACAACACAACAAAAATTGTTTATACTAAAATCAAAACAGAACACGATAGCAAGTGGGGAAATATTTCTTACAAAGAAAAATTTAATCTTAAATTTAATGATACTGATGTTTCAGTAATTCATGACTTTTGGGATTGGAAGCCTTTTAGAAAACAAAACCCTCAAGCTATACAAGACCTCAAAGAGCATATCTCTGAAGAATTACAAAAAGGAACTAAATCAGAATTTTTACCTTATTGTAATTTTGGAGCAAGTATCAATTGGAAAGTAATATAAATTTTTATGAAAGCACATTGATGCTTTCACAAACATTTATATGTTTGAGAAGGAAGAGTTAATGTTAAACAAAGAAGAATATGACGCATTGTTAATTGCGATCGCATCTAGTGATTTTAGTGCATATGAGAATAGTAAAGAAATGAAGAATTCTTTATTTTCAGCTATGAATAAAATTACAGATACATTTACAATTAATGGCATTCAAGATGCTACAGATTATTTAACTAGAACACAAAGGAGAGTAACTAATGGATAAAGGATTACACTTAATTAAATACACTAAGGATGGTGCAACAAGTAGAATTATATGGAACGCTAATCCTGTCGAAAGATTAATAAAATCTTTAGATGAAATTAAAGGCAAACACACACACACTGAAATAATATTGAGACAGACCCTAGATGTAATTGAATATGCTAGTAAAGAACTCAATATTGATTGGAAGAAAATGTATTTAGAATTATATAAAGATGCTGGATATGTTGAGGGACAAACTGAAGATGAGTAATTATGAATTTAGAAATAGTCAGGAGGCATTTGAGAACGCTCTTAACTTAGGTAAGTTTACAGATGACTCTCAGGATGACAGACAGTATGTGGGTGGATGGATGTATATGTATTCACTTGGGAATTGTGATTACTTTAAGAATATAAATGACAGGAAATATTTAACTGTCGAATATAAATCTATAAGTATACCTAGATAAATTTTGATGAATGCACATTGATGCATTCACCAACATTTATAGTTGGAATTAACAATTAATAAAGGAGAAGTACTATATGTTTGAAGTAAAAAAGAACGACCTAGCATTAAATGATATGTTTAAATTTGATGTAGGATTAACGCCTAACTACTACCATGATGCAGTGGCAAATAACTTTGTAAAAATTCCTGACAGTTATCAGGTTATGGATACAACTAACAATGAACCAATCCAAGATGCAGTAGTTGGTAAAATATATACCCCTGAGGCATATACAAAAATGGTTGATGTAACATCAGAGGCAATCATCAAAAGTAATATCGGTGGTGACTTTGAAGTTCATGATTGTATGTATGATGGCAAAGGTAAATTTGTCAGGGAAATTTCATTTCCTAATCTGACTATTACACCAAAGACTAGAAAAGTTGGAGACATTATCGAATTCAGAATTCGATTTAGAACTAGCCTAGATGGGTCTTGGATGCACTTACTTGAAATTGCACCATTAAGACTTGCTTGTTTAAATGGCATGACATCAGCATCACATAAGTTGATGTTTGCTAACAAACACACATCAGGTTTTAGTGTAGATACTCTGAGAGTAAACATACAGAGTGGCATTGAAACTTTTCAGAGTATGGAGAGTTGGTTTGAGTCTCTATCTAATAGAGAAATCTCTGAGTCAGATGTCAAAGCAATTTTAAATAATACTTTATTTAAAAAACAAGCTAAGGCTAAGATAGAACTTGATAAAAACAAAACTTACAATTGGATGATTAATCAATTCTATCAGGAGAGCAAAGACTTAGGTATGACTATGTGGGCAATGTACAATATGCTAACGCATTGGGCAACACACACTCCTGAGCAATTGCGAACTAAGAATACTAGAGTTCATCAGAGACAGTACGATGACAATCAAAAGGTACTCTATGTTTTAAAGTCATCAATGTGGAATAGCTACATGAACTAACAACAAGTTCTTATGATTGCACCATTGGGTGCAATCATCAGCACTTGCTGAAGATTGGAAGGTAAAATGCGTTTTACGAAAACACAAATTAATAAAACTATTAATCTTATTAAACAAAAACATAAACTTAGAAGAGAGATTGCTGACTTAGACAGACAGTTAGATAAATATAGAACTGCATTTATATCTCAATCTAAAAATATGTTAGAGGGTGATAGTTATTTCTTATTAAAGAATGTTATTACATTACCAACTGTTGACTTAGAAAAGTTAAAAGCAAATAAGAAAGATGCAAAGAAGTATCTTACTTATGCAGAGTCAAACAGAGTTAGAATAAAAAAAATATAGGAAGGTAAAAAATGTTGGCTGACAAATGGAAAGTTGGAAAGTATGTAGATTACAGAAGTGTATTTATACATCATTCCAAGCCATTGCCATTTGATGAGGGTCAGGAATACACAGACGATAAAAATGTAGCGTCACAAATTAGTGTATTCCTAGAGACTCATTACAAAGATGAGAATGGTGAAGAAGAGTCCATGTTTGATGTTGAATTTGAAAAAGAATTTAACATAAAAAAACTTGGGTATGACAAAGCTAAAGACAAAGCTATTTCTTATGCAATAAAACTTAGTAAGAAGTATGGCATTGACTATGAGTGGTATTAATAAAGGAGAATAAATAATGAATAAAAAACTTTTAACAAAACTAGAAAATCAACTTAAAGAATATAAAGCGAAAGGTGTTAAAGCATTTGAAAATGAAGATGCGAAACTTGGTTTAAATTATTATGCTTTATGTATGAAAATTGAACTAGCGATAGACTCTGTAAAGGAGAACAAATAATGAAAAGAAAAGCGTGGATATTAATTGATACAAAGCAGTATGATAAATATGCAATGATTTATTGTAACTTTGACCAACCTTATGGAGTGAGAGATGCTTCAGCTTTTTGGAGGGATTTTTATCGAGAACCAATATCTAATCAATACAAATTATTAGAAGATGCTAATAATGGATATGACCCACTTAAATGTAAAAAAGATAATCTTTCTAAATTGAAAAAATTATTAAGATTAAATAGATACACATATAAGGAGAATAAATAATGAGTATAATTTACAAAGTTAAAGAAGAACTTAATAAATTACAAATAAGTCTATCAGAACAAATAAAAGGATACGAGACACAACCTGTAGAAACAAGTGATGAGCAAATCACACAGGGTTGGTTAGAAGCAATTTTGTATGTAGACAAATATTTACAAAGACTAGAAGAGTCAAAGGAGAGTGAACAATGAATATTAACGATAAAATAAACGATGCACTATGTGACTTGTATGATGTGAAAAAAACATTGCACTATACAAGAGACAGATACGAAGACATGAGGGTAATTGATTTACCTAAAGATAGTGATGGAACAGAGTTTACAATCAGAGATTGTTTAGAAAATACTATTTCTATCTTAGAGCAATTAAGGGAGAGTAAATAATGAAGATAGAAACTTATGCAAAGACAGAAGCAAGTGATGAACATATAGAAAGAGTATGTAAATTAACTATTTCTGATTTACATGAATTAGCTGACAATAATTTTATATCTCACGATATGGTAAACAATATTTACTATACTTTGTTAGATTTAAAATCGATAAGAAAATATTTACAGGAGAATAAATAATGAAGATATACGGATACGATTTAGTAGAGGGAACAAAGTTTGAGATGTCTATAGAAGAACTTTGTAGGATAAATAACTGCGAGGATGGTCTGAATAGTAATTGTTATATCTACACTACAGAGGAAGATAGAGATTTACATTTAAACCAAGTAGGGAAATTCAAGTTAGAAAGTATGTTATAAGTTAAGCAGAAGTGGTTGACCCACTTCTACTTCACTTATGTGAAGTTTTATTAACAACTTAAAAGGAGTAAATAATGAACACTAAAGAACTTATGACGACAATATCTAAACACGCAGAATTTTTAGATGAATTAGAAAAAGATTTAAAAGTTTGCGTAAGAGAAGATGAGCGGGATGCTGACAAGATGACTGATGGAACGGGTGATATTTTAGAGGGCAGAGCAGAGATGGCTAAAGAAATCCTAAGTAGGATTAAAAATTATCGTGACTTTATGACTAAAGATTACCATCAAGTTGGTAACGATACAGTTTATACTGTAAAGGAGTAAATAATGAAGATAGAAACTAAGTCAAAAGACTGCGTTTACATAACACTCAATGGTTGGGTTTATTATATTGATGACTCAACCGATGAACGAATAATGCAGAAATGGAGGGAAGGTAATACTAATGTAGGTAGTCTGAAATAGTATATTGATTTAGGCGTGGGTTTATGCCCACGCTTTTTTGATGATAGTTAGATGATAGTGTGTTGCGTGCTGATTTCTTTATTGTGGGGAGTTCATCCCCACATATTATGCACTATTGTGCATCATACAAATTTAAAATATAATCGTATATAAAGATACAGAACAGGATAGGAACAATGTTAAAGTGGTACTTAATAGGTTTAATGTGTAGTTATGGGGATGTTTATGAAAATAAATGTCAGCGAATTATAGCAGAAGAACCATACAATTCTATAGAAGAATGTAGCGTGATGAAAAAAGAAATGTATGAAGAGATGAGTGACCTTATTGGTGATGAAAGATTACATTTAGAATTTGGTTGCGTTGACGCAATAGAATTAAAAACTATTTAGTTTTTTTTCTTTTGTAAAAGAACTTACACAGAGAAGTTAGGCAATCTTGTATTGCAATTTTTAGATTATTGTCTGATACTTTTATTTCATCTCTATACATATAGTCTGGAAACAAATGATAAATTATTTGGTCTTTAAATATTCCGTAAGGTATTTTTCCGTGTTCTTTGAGAGTATTATCAACTTCTTTAAATAGTCTCCAATTTTTTAAATCTGATTTTGAGTCATTGCTAATTAGTGACCTACCTTGAATGGGGTCTAGTATCTTACCAGTATTGGACTCAGGGTAAGGCGTGCCAAATATCTTTTTGTGTAATTTTTGATAACTAACACCTGCCCAGTGTTGCTCTGCATTAATAATACTTCTTTCTAATGCTACATCTAATGGTGTGGTTGAGTTGTTAGTGTTGCCACCTAAAACAAGTTGCAATTTTTTAAGTTGCTGTTCAGGAGTACCTTTATCTACACCTTCAGAATATTTTCTTGGTCTACCTTTTTTTTTCTTTATCATAAATTAACACCAAGTTTTTTTACTTCATCATCTGTAATCATGTTTTTTTCTAACATTTTTTGTACTATACCTTTGTTCTTTTTAGCATATTCTTTAGAAAAATTAGTTGGATTTTTAAAAGCATTTACCCATCCTGATAATGTTGCGTCTTCATCTTCTTTGTAAGATAAAGTTGCAGGCATTTCATCTAGATATCTTTTTGCTGAAAGCCAAGACGATGGATGCTTTGCCCATTTTCTCTCTGTGACTGTACTGTAATAATTGTTATAAAGTTCTGCTAACTTATCAGGTTGCTCTTGCCATTCTTTTTCTATTTTAGAAAAGTTTTTTTCTGCATCACCTTTACCAATCTTGTTATTTACAGTTTCCCAAAACTTAGTAAAATTAATAGAGTATATATTCTTTTTATAGTTTATAGATGATGGTTTATAGTTAGTAGTTGCTAATGCTTGAGCATTGCTTGGAGCATCAGGTTTATCCCACCTTGCCTTTGCACCTTTTTTGCCTCTCTCTGAATTAGTTTCAAAGTTGTCTTTTGCTTCTTTGAGCCATTTATCACAACCTTTGTTTTTTATTTTACCATCTTTTATGTATATCTTTTTCTTTTTTAGTAATTCATCTTTGATTGCTGAAGCATTACCATTAAACTTTGATGTTAAAACTTGCCAAGTTATTTCGTCATCAAATAAAGTGTCATTTGTTGTGTAGATGTGATTTATTAATCTGTAATATGTTAATTCAGATTGCCAAGTAAGAAGAGAAGTGCCATTCAAAACATCGTCTGGAAACCACTTCACAAAAATCATTTTTTTCTCATCCATTTATCTTTATACCCCTGTTCTTGGCTGGTATTCTAGATATCAAATTTTCTTTTTCAAGTTCTTTTAAATAGTAGTGAATTGTAGACTTACTTTTTTTAGATAAATTCATGTGTGTAATCATTTCATTGAAGCATGGAGCAATGCCATTTTTGTTAATGTATTGTACTATAAAGTCATACAGTATTTTTTGTTTTTCAGTCATCACACTATTAAACAATAGCTATTTCTATATATTTTACTATTAATTTATTTTATGTGTTAATTGTTGCTATCTTTGTCTGTTTCATGTATCTATAACTAATGATTATTCCAAACAAGCCAATGGCAGGGTTTGAAAAACATGAACTGTCAATTCCATCACCATCATCTGTAAACGAGTTTCTAACAAATAGACCAATGTATGTCTTGAGAAAGCTATTCGGATACAAGTTTAGCACAGAGCCTCCAATGGAGAGAGGTACAGCAACAGAAAAATATTTACCTGATGTGTTAAATGGTAAAATAGATATAGATGAAGCTGTAAGTCTATCTCTTAAACATTTTGATAAAATGTGTAATCCTGAGATGAAAAAATATCATGAAGAGAAAGCTGTAATACCTTACCTTGTCAGGGGTGCATACGAAGAATTAAAAAACTATGGTAAATTAGTATCATATCAAGAAAAAATTCAAGGTAAAATTAATGAGTATGATTACTATGGTTATACTGATTTTGTGTTTGAAAAAGATGGTAAAAATATAATTGTAGATTTAAAAACTACAACAAAGAAGCCATACAAATTAAGCTCAAGCCATGCAAGACAAGTTTCTTTATATAGCAATGCACTGCAGTGTGATGCGTGCTTACTCTATGTCATTCCATACAAGGTAACAGATAGGAAAACAAAAGAAATCACCTATCGTAGTGAAGCCTTATGGTATGAAGTAGAGGATAAAGAAAAGCACATTAACATGACTTATGAAATTATAAGAAACATGGATGTGTTCCTATATAACTGCCAAGACAAGTATGAAGTCGCTAAAATGTGTTTTCCAAATAGCGATGACTGGTCTTGGAACACTGAAGAAAAGATAAATGCAAGACGTAAAGTCTGGGAGGTATAATGCAAGAAGAACAGAACAACAATGTAATTAATATTACACCTGTTAATACTACTACTACGGAAATGGTAATTCCTAAAATGCCAAAATCTATAGCGACAGCAATTTCTGGAGTTATGGGTGACATACAAACATTAAAGCAAGACGCAGACAATGATTTTCAAAAATATAAATATGCAAGTATTGATGGTTTTTTAGGATTGTGTAGACCAATTATGGCAAAGCATGGTCTCATCATTACAATGGATGAAAAAAATTGTGTAGTTGAGAGAGATGCAGGCAAGAAGCCTTGGTTGCATATAGAATACATATTTATCTTGTCTCACTCTAGTGGCGATACTTGGGGTTTTACACCTATGAGAAATATGTTTGTTGAGGTAAGTGGTGGACAGAGTTTTGGTTCGAGTCAGAGTTATGTTTTAAAACAGTTTATGAGAGGACTATTTCAGATTAATACTGGAGAGAAAGATGACCTTGATGGGCATGACCAAAGTTTTGACAAACCAAAAAAAGAACAAGCACAAGAAACTAATCACAAATCAGATAGGAGAAAAGGATGATTAAATTTTACTTAAATAAAAATCAATATAAGGATACAGACAACAAGCCTGATTTTAAAAATGCAAAGATGGTTATTGAGGAAAGTATTCCGCCTGGAACATACGATGGTGCGGCATGGATGGGGGAAGGAAAGTACGGACCCTATATTAAAGTAGAAGTCAAAGAAGCATGGAAAGGTAAATTTAATACAGAAGATAAAACTGAAAGTCAGGAACCTGAAGAAGCACCGAAACAAGTTCGTGAAGATAAAAGTGACATACCGTTCTAATGAAGAACCATGTCAAAATGTTCTACGATTTTCATGGGTATAAAAAATACGATTTTATACTTTGCATGAATTGTGAGAGAGCAGAAGCTGTTGACGTTCATCACCTCTCAAGAAGGGGTGCTGGCGGCAACACAAGTAAGGACAGAATTGACAATCTTGTTGCTGTCTGTCGCTCCTGCCATTGGAAGGCAGAGACAGATAAAGAAGTCAATGAAACTCTAAAAGATAAGTTAAAGATAAGAATAGAAAAAAAAGTGGGGTGGGAAGGCACAGCAATATCAGATGGAGAATAGTTATATAGAATACAATCAGTTTGACCCAAATGTTTTGATGCACAAAGCAGAAAAGTTAGGCACAGAGTGGGCGGAGGCAGATGCCGCATATGGTATTTTGGAAGATACTAGAAAAATATTGTTAAATAAATTAACAGCTAAGTATTTACCTTTACATAAGACGAATTCAAAAGCTGAAGTTTATGCTACGGCTGATGAAGAATACACTGAGCACATGAAAGAACTTGGTGAAGCAAGAAAAGAAAAGAATTTAAGTTTAGTCAAATACAACAGTTACAAAAAATGGTTAGACTTAATACAAACTAAAGAAGCAAATCTAAGAACAGAAATGAGGATAAAATGAACGATAAAATTACATATAAAAGACTTAACAATTTACATAAAGCATTTACAAAAGCAGAGTCAAAAGAATTTAAGGTTATGTGGGGGATGCACTATTTAAAATTAGCAAGCAAGTATGGTCTAGCTAGTATTTATAATGAAACACAAACTCCATTAGAATTAAAAGTTATACATGGTGGAAAGCAGTAATGACATGAGTAGTAAATTTGATATAGATTTGAAATATGGTCAGGTGTTTGAAGATAAGCTATCTGGTATCTTACAGAATGAAAAGATAGAAGTGAAAACTGAGAGAGATATTTGGAAAGTGTCTGGAAACATTGCGATTGAGTATGAGTGTCGTGGCAAGCCAAGTGGCATTGCAATTACAGAAGCAAAATGGTGGGCACACATCTTATCTGATGGTGACGATATTGAATGTATCTTTATGATACCAACAGAAAAGTTGAAAAGTATAGCAAGAGACCATTTTAAAAATAATATTATGGGTGGGGATGACAATCAATCAAAAATGATTTTAGTGCCTATAGAAGAAATGATGAAAGGTAAGTAAATTGGAAATTAGAATAGAAAAACAATTCTTAAATGAGAAGAGTGTCTGTGAATTGTTTGATTTGTCAAAGTGGACATTGAGACATTGGAGACAAACAAACAAAGGACCAGATTATGTTAAACTTGAAAATGGTAGAGTAAGATACCCCAGGGAGAAAGTAATTGAGTGGTGGGAGCGACAACAAGGAACAACAGAGAATAGAGAGATTAAGAAAAATGACTCAACAAATTCTCAGTGAAAAATACATTAAGATTATAGAAGAAAACAAGATGTATTTTAAAAACTATAAATCACGTTGCTTAGAAGCAGCAATCATAGAAACAGGAGGTAAGATAAATGACAAAGAAGATATTAAAGATAGTTCAGAATGACACTGGGGATATAAATCCTAAGAGTAATCTTTTTGAGCAACCTGTGTGGGTTCTTGAACTAGAAAATGGTGAGAATAGGATTTTAGGTAAAGTTAAGATGGAAGAATATCTATCTAAAGCATATGAAAAAACTATTTATTCATTCAAGAGATGGAATATTAGCACTACGGAAGGTAACTCAATCACGGCATGGTGTATAATTTTTACAGATAAATCTCATGAATTAGTGCCAACTACAAAGATGAAAGAGCTTATATTTCATGGTCACGTAAGAAAAGACATGGAAAAATACCATAATATAGACCAGGAAATACGAGAAAGACACGCTAAACCAGAAAATCCAGCATTATTTCATGGAGAAAAAAGACAATCTTTAACTACTGATGAAGAAAAGAAAGAATTAAACGAATTCAGAACAAAGGTTATATCTGATATTAAATAGTTGACCAAGACAATCTATTTGCTATAGTTTAATTGTTTTCGTTTTTTTAAAACGTTTATTATACTCCTTCTTTAGTCACCACCGCTGTATCCTTTCATGGCGGTGGTGTTTTTAAATCACACCAGCTATGTTTGAATAACAATTGTAAAACTATATTAACTACCTTAAATATTTTTAATTAGAGGGAGGACAATTATGAATGTATTTACAATTACTCAAAAGTCTATTAACTTTTTTATTAATATTTTTAATTATGATAATAGTATTGAAAACTATGTCAAAACAGAATACAAACCTGTTGACTGGCAGTGGGCATACAAAAAACTTAAACTTGAATCTAAAAAGAATTAAGATTTAAAAATTTTTTTATCTTATAAGCAATGGTTTTACGATAGGCTAGTCTCTGTTTTGCTATTTTTCTAAGTGATTTCATTCTAGCCATTCGCCATAGAAACGGTGCCTCTTTTGGAAAAGGATGATAATTTCCTATATAAACATCTTTGTTGTCCATTTTTTTATTTAGTTTATTAATTCATTATCTAAAGTGTGTCTCTCAAAAACATTAACTTTGATTACACAACCCATTGGAAAACATTGAACTCTTCCTAGTAAATCATCTTTTTCATCTTCTCTTATATTAGCATCAATATCAGCCGCAATTGTTATAAAGTCATGACTTTCATTAATAAGCCAGCCAACACTAGCAACTCTGCATGGTCTCGCTTGTTTAGCTTCTTCTTCTGAACACCATCCACTGTTGGATGTTTCGTTTGTGTCCCACCATATAACTTCAACTAGTTTCATTTTATTTTTTTCTTCTTTTTCTTTTTAACCTTTTTCTTCTTTTTTTTTAGAGGCTCTTTGGTAATCTGAAAAGGTATTTGACTTCTACTAATAACCATAAGGTTTAAAGTTTGCTATCCCGCCATTAGCATATCCAAACGGTCCTATTGTTTTACCGTCTTGCTGGTATCCTCCGCCAAGATAAATCTGCTCTGGACCACCAAAATAATTATATGCAACTGGCTTTGCGTAAGTCTGATAACTTAATGGACCTGAAGCTGTTGTACTCTCTTCACTTTCACTGCCACTGCCTTGCTGTGTTTGAGACTGTTGACCACCGCCACCGCCACTTCTCATAGCATTAGCTAAAGCTCTTTGAGGTGCTGATGGTGCCATGAAAGGCGTGAACTCTCTATCCGATAAATTTATAGGGGAGTTTATGTATTGAGCATATCCATCTTTTAAAAATTGATTGGCTCCACTTGGTATATCTCCAAATCCAAATTTTGATTCTTGTCTTACGCCACCAGGTTGATTAGCTGTACTTTGGTTTTTTCCTTTTAAAAAATTAGCAATCATACCTGTTGGAGTAAATTGTGTGAGTCCAGAAAAATCAGGAAGACTTCTAGCTATATCTCCGCCAAGTTGTCTTATAGTTGGTTGCATGGCACCAATAGTTCCGTCTTTTCTAAGTACGGCTGGTCTTCCATATTCATCCATAATCCCTTGAACTTCATCTAGTTGACCACGGGCAACGGCATCATCCCTCGATATTGGGGTCTTGCTTACCATTTTATTAAATGCATTAGTTCCAACGGCTGCCATTACCTCATTAAGAGAGTATCCCATCTTAGCGAAGTTTGCCTTAGCGTATTTTATTTGGTCTTTGTATTGCAGTTTGTCATAGTTAGATAACTGCACTGAACCATCAATGGCTTTCTCCATGTCTCTAACTTTAGACATAATGTTTTTTACATCATCTTTACCACCCTTTTTGAAGGTAGTTAAATCTTCAATTGTTTTTACTAATTCAGAGGGACCAGCTGCTGCTGCAACTTCATCCGTAAATCCACCAGCAACATTAGGAACGGTACTTACTGGGTCTACTGCAGAAGAGTCAGTTGTCACCTTGTTGGTGTCTATATTTCCAAAAAAATTATTTTGGTCTAGTGAACCTAAACCAGAATTTTGAGTATTACCTATAGACTGTCCTATATTTCCCATAGAACTGCCGCTATAATCTTTACCTTGGTAACTTCCATAAATTTCAGGAAAACCTAAACTATAATTAGTAGCATAAGTTGGAGCGTTTAATTCTTTAAGAAGTTTTTCTTTGTTAGTAACAGAGGAGTTAGATGCAATGACTTTCTTTTTAGATGAACTGCCGTCAACAGAGGAATTAGATGCAACAACTTTCTTATTAGATGATTTTTTTGGCACAGTTTTAGTATCTACTACACCTTTATTACTTCTATATTTACTAGCAAAAGATTTAGCTTTTTCTTTTTTTTCAGCTTTTTTGCCTGCAGCATTGTTTTGAAAACTTCTGTTTGGGGGTCCTACCATTATTTATTTCTCCTTTTTTTAATATCATGCAGGGCGGCTAGAAGCCGCCTGCCAACTCTTATATTTATACCTATTTTTTCTTTTTCTTACTCTTTGCTCTTTTTTTAACAGCACCGCCACGTTTCATACCAGTAGGTTTCTTTGCCATACCGCCACCACGTAACATTACTCCATTAACTTTTTTAGCTCTTTTTTTCATTCCCATCATGTCTGAGTCTCCTATATGTTTGTCTTTTCAATACTGTACCTTCATAATAGTCTTGTGTCCAACCATCATAAAAGCCTATTCTATGCAAGTGTTCACTTGCTTGTTCTAGTTCTGTAAATGGTTGTATTAAAACCATCATGAACCTATTCTCTGGACTCCAATCAGTGTCCTCAAGAAACTCTATTGGCTCTTCTTCTTCGCCATCATCTGGATGATGACACATTAAGTAGACATCCTTTGGGACATACACATGATTTAAAGTGTGTACATAATCTACTAATTCATCCGATGTAATATTAATATCAATACAACCTATTATAGTTATTTGATTATTAGAATTTTTTATGTCGTCACATTCTTTAATAATAGTTGAAAGTAAATCTTCACATTTTTTTTCTTCTACTATTTTAATTCTGTTATCTAATCTAGCCTTCTTTGCGTAGGGACAGGTAGGTACATTACCTAAATGTTTATTAGGTAATTCTACAAAATCCTTGGACCATGATAAGATGTCTTCAGTTACTGTTTTTACCTTTGCATTTTTCAATTAACTCACCTATAAAATTAATGCATTTATAGGTTAGTATTTCAAGATAATAATCATGCCTTTTTGCTTTTATTTCTCTTAGATATTGCTTTTCCCTTGCTTTTTGCATCTGATTTTGAACTTGCTCCCCACGCCCTAAGACTTAAAAGGAGCCTTGTTGGCTTTCCATCTTTATACTCAGGTCCCTTGTTGTTGCCCATCCTCTGAAGGAAACTAGCTCGCCTCGGATTGTCTCCCGATTTGACTGGTGCCTTCAAATTAAGACCTTCAGTTTTTTTAAAGTGTGCTCTACCCTTAGCAGACAAACCACCTTTAGGATTTTTATGTATCTTCTTCACGGTTTTTTCTTTGCCGTCTTTTTAGCTTTTTTAAATTGTGCTGTAGTTGGAGCACCCTTGGCACCCTTCTTTCTCATTTTTTCTCCACGCATTCTTTTTGCATGAATATTTGCATATAATCCCTTACCCATTATGAAAATCTCCTATACTTTGCTGTCTTCTTAGCAATACTCTTTGGTTGTTTACTAAATTGTTTGCCTTTTTTCTTTGCTTTTCTTTTAGCTGCTGTTGTTTTAGCATACTCTTCTGCACTCATATTCTTTATAGCTTTTGTAGGCAAATACCTTTCACCTGTTTTAGATGATTTTTTTCCAGATTTGGTTCTCCATTTCTGTTTTCCCCATGCTTTGAGGCTTCTCTGTGATTTTTCTAACCCCATGTTATTTTTTCTTTATTAATTTATTTAAAACTTTTGATTGTTTTAGATGAGAGTTAGATGCTTTTTTAAGTTGTTTAATTACTTTTTTAACTTTTCTTTTTTTTGTTTTATTCATCACGACCTATAACCTCCACCTGCTTTTTTATAAGCCTTTGCTAATGCTTGAGCTTTTCTTGCAGACCATTTGCCTGCGGCTGTACCGTGAGATGCTTGTGCTTTAATACGATTAAATATTTTTTTTCTCATCTCTGGCTTTGTATAATTACCTGCTTTATTAACTGTAGATTTTGTCATATTTTTCTACTCCTGTTTTTAGACCTTGATACTAATTTTAAATTTGATTTCTTATTATTTTTAGTATTCCCATCCTTGTGATGGATGTCCATTTTAGAGCCTTTTACAACTCTGCCTTCTCTTATTGCCTGTCTTCTAGCTTTATTTCTTTCAGCACGTCTCTTCTTTTGCACTTTAGTTTTATGATATGTTGCATACTCACGTTTGTAATCTCTAGGCATTATCTTCCTCTTTGTGTTCACAATTTGGACAGGCACATCTTTCTATGCAAGTCATTCCGCAGTGACATGGGTGGTCACAATTTTTACAAATATTCATTTTCTTTTAAATAATTTTGCTGCACCTTGTGCTCCCTTAATACCAAAACTCGCAGAAATAGCGATATACAATAAATTGTGATAGTACGATGGTAAATCTTGTAAGGCGACAAAACCTTTATGTATATGCTCTTGCCAAGGAGTAAAGACTAGCACGGCAGGTAAAAGTAGAACTACTAAACTTACCTCGTCTTTCCACGACCCCTTCATCTGGTCTACTGCAGATGCTTCCCAAGCAACTTTTCCTGCTATCTGGTCTTCTTTAAGTTTCTGAGTGGCTTTAATTTCAGTTAAAGCCAACTCAGCCTTTGCTTTCTTTGTATCTACAAAACCCTTAACTGTATCCCCTAAAAGAGATGTTATTGGACCTATTAATAGATTAAACATTAAAATATTCCTTGTACTACAATAATAATAACAATAATTGCAACACCTACAGCAAATGTTCTACCTTTTTTATTTAGGTTATTCCATCTAGCCATTACTTCACGTTTTGCTTTATTTAACATTATTCTTCCTCCTCATCAAATTCTTCGTCTATTATATCTTCAATATCGTCAACATCGTTTTCTTCTAATTCTTTTTCAAACATTCTTGCGATATTTTCTTCTAAATCATTTACTCTATCTTCTAGAGTTTGTATTCTATTTTCTAGCTCTTCTATTTCTTTTGGCATTTTTTTCTCCTTTATTTACGGTAACTTTGCCTAATTTAGCTTTTACTCTTAAATTACTCATTTTATGCAGTTCTTTTACTAAACTGTCAAATGAACTAAGAATTTTTTTTTTGGGTTTCATTTAAGTTAAGTATTACATTATCTTTCCATGCTTGCGACATGGCGTTATTAATATCTTCGTGTAAAACCTTTAAAGAACCAAGACCTATATCTATTGGCTTATGTTTATTTTTATAAAACAAATCAGCTTCATCGTCTGTTAAAGACACAAGTAACTTCCCATTGTCATATATTATTCTCATATATAAATATTTTTATCCCAGCAACCATCACTATTTAAAACCATAGGTACTATATATGGTATACCTTCAGTTATTATACCACAAGATAAGACAGGTTTCGATAGATTTACTTTCATATATGCCATAGCTAAAGACTTTTTATCTACAAGACAACCCACAGACATTCCCCAATTTAAATGGAAATCGTTGGCTACGTACTTAATTTCTGAACAAGTGTGGAAGTGACCCTGCACACAGCTTTGAGAACTTTCTCTAACTGCCTTTGCAATGTCTTTGCAAAATTGATGAGCGAAAAGTATTCTACCTTTTTCAGTTTGTATTGTGTGTTTTTCTTTCCACTTCCAACCATTACCTACTTCTAAGATTTCGTTGTAATCTTTAATAAAGAACTTTGACATTCCCTTTGCCATTGCTCTTCGTAATACCATAGAGCCGTGATTACTTTCTAACAAAGTCATCTTTGGAAATATTTTTTCTAATTGGCTACACAGCGACCTGCCACCCAGTAACTCATCAGCTGGACTCGGTAAGTCTGGATTTATCACATGAGAAACATTAATACTGTGCCAATCCATCTCGTCTCCGATGTGCACGACAGTATCAGGCTTATAAGTTTTGTTTAGTTTTGCTAAAAATTTAAATGTATCAAAGTGATGATACGGAAAATGTGTATCCGAAATAACAAGAATTCGTTTATTCATTTATCATTTCATTCCGATAGCAGCCTTTATTCCGAGAACTAAAAGTGTCAACGCACCTGTTACTATAAAACCTACAATTATAAATCTTATTCTTAGAGACATTGTTTCGTGTAATTTTCTTTGCTCTCTAAGATACATAAAATCTTTTTGTGCCTCGTGTATTTGCTCACTGTCTAAACCCAACTTAGCTAGGGTATCGTCAACAGTTCTTTCCACTATTTTTTTCACTTGTTTTTCAGTTAGCTCACTCATATCACTTCCAAAATATTGGTCTCTTCACTTTAGTTCCTGTATTTTTTTCAAAGTCAAGAGTCTGTTGCCTAATCATCTGTATTATATTGTTCTTTAGGATATTCAATTGTCGCACTTTGTCTAGCTTTTCTTTTTCAGACAGATTTTTGTTGTTTTCAACTAATCTTATTTGATTGCTTATTTGTTGTAATTGCTTGTTAACCTTAGTGTATGCTCCCCTCCAAGCAAAAATATTCTTATTTTTATTAAGAACTTTTAGAGCATCTTCAGTGTTGCCTACTCTCATAAAATTTCTATATAAACTGTGAGCTTCGTTCATCTTAGATAATAACTCATAGAATTCAGTTTTGTATTTAGATTGTCTACTTGGTAGAGCCTTAACAAATCCCATAAACAGGGGACTGTCTTTACTTGTAATCTTTGCTAGATTTCTAGGGTAGTCTACAATAGAAACAGTGGCTGCAATAGATGAACCAATAAATCCAAAGTAACCTTCAACCAAGTGCTCTATTTGTACTGGTGATATTTGTATCTTGTCAAAAGATATTGTATTTAATAATTTTGATGAGAAGGTATATGCAGAGCTAGTCCACGCATACTTTCTTTCTGTAGCTGGAAGTCTCTTCATCCACATCGGTTCAATAGGTCTTTTTGTAAATTCATTTTTGTTTGCATACACTTCAATAGCTGGTGTTATTAATTGTGGTCTGTAATCAAATGCAAATGTTTCACCAATCATGTGTTGTAGTCTCTCTACAAACAAAATACCGTGAACATCATCATCAACAATTTGCTCTACTAATCTCTCTGCCATAGTTCCGATTGCACCAACCTCAAAAGGTTTTGGTATTCTAAATGCAGTTTCAGAGCCAGGAAATTTAAACCAGTGATATGTATCTCTATCCCATTGCTCTCTCTGTTTAAAATCTTCATCATCTTTAAACATCATGTATAAACCAATTGACGCTAGAGAGTATGCACCTAGAGTTGTAATTAGCTGTGTTCTCTGTTCTGGTCCCATAGCTCTACCCATTTTATCTAAACCTTGAATACGAGCATTTAAGAATGGAATAGATTGCGTTAGAAATCTAACGATAGGACTAGCACCGTGTCTACTAAAGTTTAATAAATCACGAGCTTGATAACTTGCCTCGAAGTGGCTGACACCTTTATCTCTTAATTGTTTATACAATGCAGCACGGTTAATATTTTCTGCAAAGCTACCTGTTTCATTCCAACTTCTAAGAGCTTTTTTTAATTGTCCTGTTATTAATTTTAAACCACCAGCACTCCATCCATCAGATTTCATAACTGTGTTAACATCAATAGCTCTATCTAGTAACATCTTTGTGGCGTTTGGGTCGTTACCATAAATGTGACCAAAATGTATCTCACCACCACCAAAAGCCATCTTAGCTCTCATTTCTGATAAGCCAGTCCTTTTGTCTTTCTTTAATGTTTTGTAACCCTGTAATACGTTTTCCAATGGATTATATGTTAATGGACCAACAGCAATAGAGTGAATTGTATCTCTAATTAAGTTTCTAATTCTAAATGCAGGACTGAAAGTAACACCAAGTGTCAGGTATCTCTTAAAGTTTCTAAGGGCACCCATAGCTGGATTTTGCCATCCACCCCAGTTCATAGCTTGCAGTGCTTCTAATACTATAGGTTCGTCAACCTCGAAGAATACTCTCTCTCCATTTCTTCTTGCAAAGACGGCATTTTTACTTCTTTCATTAAACGGAACTTCTCTCGTTACACCCTGCTCTACTCCAGCCTCAAGAGCTTTAAGAGCAGCTATATTTTTAAGGGTAGCCTCTGTTAAGAAGTTGTAGTTTCTAACTATATTAGATAATAAATCTTGTATTGGTCTACTAGAGCCTACAAGTTTTTTAATTTCTGGTTGATTAACAATACTCGGAGCAGCTGATGGACCTTGAGTTTCACCTATTTCTTGTAATACTCTATAGAATGGAAGATAGAAATCGTATCCACCTCCGCCAGTCCATGTATCGTAAGCCTCTTGACTTAGATATCCTGACTTTAATCCCATGTCTAGGAATGCTTTATTGAATTCGTTTAAATCTGCAAGACCCTCATCAAAAAGTTTTTCATTGCCGTTTCTTAAACTTATAAGTGTCTGTATTTCTTCAGGACTAAATCCTGTTTCTTTACTTTCTGACTCTAAAAACTCTGCTCTTTTGCCAGCTACATACTCTAAGAATATTGGCAACTTATTACCTAGCTTTTCTAATCTAGTAAATAATCCTGTGCCTAGAGTATCTTCTTTTAAATCTATAGCTCCATCATTATCTAGAAAGGGTACACCATAAAGTAAGGCAGCCTCTGTTGCACCACCAGATGCGTAAGTCATTGTTGCAGCTTTGTATGGCTCGTCACCTAAATATTTTTTAATTGATGCATACTGGTCAATGATGCCTTGCTGTAACTTAATGCCAACATTGTCTGTATACTGTTTCCAATATCCTACTGGTGTTGTTCTTGCAAATTTTGGATTAATTTTATTTCTTGCTGATTGATGAGCGTCAGATACAATGTCATCTGTAACTGAAAACTCTAAGTTACTTTCAATTCTTTCTTCTTGGGATAAGGTGTTAAACTCACTACTTTCAACCAAAGGAAACACCTTGTTTTCGTTGATGGATTTAATAGCTCTTGTGCCAGTAATTCTTTGACCAACAAATTTATTAACGCCTAGTTCCTGAGCAATTTTAAATCCTATTGTCCTAAATCCTGTAGGGGAAATGTAATTGTTTTCAGAGTCTCGCAGCTGTACCAAATCTATAATAGCTGTCTTTCCTAATTTTATTCCCTGTGCAGAACCTACAATTTCATTATCAATGGTAAATCCAACACTAAACAAAGGTATCTTGCTGCCTCTAACATTTACAGGGTCTCCGTATTTTTCTAGTAAATCTTTATCTGAACCATATGCATAAGAAGATTTTCCATCTTTTACTCTTTGCACGCTCTCTGCTATTTCTTTTGAAATATTTGCATCACTTAAAGGAATATCTAGACGGGTGGAGCTGTCAAAAACAGCACCAAGTCCATAATTATTTAGTGCATCTATTGGGTCGTTGTCTACTTCAATTGTAGAGTCAGGATTGTCTAATCTGTTTTTATTTTCTGATATTGAAAACTCTGGTGATAGTATGTCATCTAGATTTTGTGATGCAGTTTCTGCTCTAGGATTCTTAGCTTCAAAAACATCTGATTGTCGTTTATCATTAATACGAACAGTTTCTACCTGTTCGTATCTTTGCTCTAAGATACTCCTTAACTCATCATTACTCTTAGGTGAACCAGGATTTTGAGGTTTCTTTGGTAAATTTATAATTAATCTACCGTCAGGTTTTAATAGTTGTTGAACTTGATTTAATAATTCTTCTCTTGCCTCTATTTCATTTTGTACGTTTATAACATTAGATAATAAAACTGTGTCAAATTTTCTACCCTCACTTATAAAGTCTTCTTTATATCCTTCAAACAATCCAGCTTCGTTTAATCTTTTTTCTTGACCAGACTCTTTTGTATCTTCGGCTAAAATGTTAAAGCCTTTATCTTTTAATTCTTTTTCTTTGTTTGCAAAACCAGCTCCAACTGATAAGACATCTTCGTCTCTTGCTATGTTTGCATCTAAATATTGAAGCACTTTTGCTTCTGGTAAGGCTAATCCCTCTCCTCTTTGTCTGGCTGACTTAGCCATTGATTGCCTATCTAAAAATTTATTTACTTTATTCCAAGTTTCTGGTCTGCCTATTGCCGCCCAACCCGCTTTATCTAATACTTTTCCTTCTTTTCTTAATGGTAGCCAAGACATTGACCTTTTAATACTTTCCTTAGAGTCAAATCCTTTGTAATCGTCTCTAACAAACAACCATTTGTGATGATACAGTTGATTTATCTTTAAATCTTTTATTGGTCCACTAAGAGGTACTCTTACGCCAGTGGTTGCAAGAGGTTCTGCAGCTGTATCCCAATCTGGTGACTTAATGAAAGATGTAATATTTTCTTTCTTGTCAAACTTTACAATGTCGTAAGTAAAATCTTTAGGAAGTCTCTTCTTAAATTTGTTTAATCCATCTATGACATTTTCAGCACTCTTGTGCACATATAGATTGCCACCTATTAGTTTACCCACATCTGTTTCTGTATTTTTCTTAATAGACGGGTCAATTTTCTTTACTTGATTTTTTAAATCACTTACTGAAAACTCCTCTGTTGCTTCTTGATTAAATTCTTCACTAGTTGCTATATTGTCCTGACGAGTATTAACTAAGTCAAGACCTTTTTCTATTCTTTCAGCATCAGCTTTTAGTCTAGCACCAGTTGTTCTAATACCAGCAAATTTTTTAACACCTAACTGTTTTGATAAATCTACACCAATTTTTCTAAATGCTGATGGAGAAAGATATTTTGTTTCTGATTCATTTAATTCAACTAAATCTATAAAACCTGTATCACCTAATCTAACGCCAAATCCTGTCCCCACTGGAAATCTTCCTGCGTATATATTAAATAAAAATGTAGACATATTTGTGTCTGGAATATTTACAGGTTTACCAAATTTTTTTATTTGTTCAGCATATCTTTGATTAACAAATCTTCTTACCGCTGCATACCCTTTTTCCCGAGTGATTGAATCTGTAATAACCTCAGTTGGGTTAGGTAAAATTTCCTCAAATATTGCAAATTCATCAACATCTATATTTGCACCAACATCTGTGCCTGAAGGATTTAATAATTCTTTATCTTCTGATATTGAAAACTCTGGTGGTAGTATGTCGTATAAATTTTTTGATGTATTTTCTACATCTTGTTCTTTTATAGAATTAAACTTTTCTTCAAAATCTGTAAATCTTTTATTAAGTTTACCTTTATATCTAGCTGAGTCACCCCACTGATGCGGACCAATCTTTGCTCTTCCTATAAAATCTTGTGGAGGAGTTACACTCTGATTACCATACTGCTCTCCAGTTAAATCTATAAATGTACCGTCTGGTAATTTATTAAAATAATGTTTTTCTCTTTGTTTGTTAAAACCTTTTTTTGGTGGAACAAAGACTTGCATAACATCACCACCATAATTTTTTTGAACAACATAAGCACAAGCCGCACAATGTCCAACTAGTGGACCTCTTGTTTCTGCTGCTGCTAAATATTCTTCTGGATTATAGCTTGTTACATCACTGCCAGATTTTAAGAATGCGTTAACATCCGTATCCTTAATAGCTGTATCTGATGATACAGATAGCTCTAAATCTGATTTAATTGTTTCTGGTGCTATTTCTTGTTCAACTTGTGCCTCTATTTGGGAATCTAAATCAGAAACTTTAGCTACAAGATTAAGTTCTTGTTTTTTTCCAGTTAAACCTGTTATTAGTCCATAAAAAATTGAGCTTGATTTAACTTCTTTAAACCCTCTTTTTTTAAAGGCACGCTTTGCTTGCTCATTTACAACATCAGTTAATACAATATCTTCTACATTGTTAGATTTAGCAAAATTTAATGCTTCTTGAAAAAGTGCTTCTGACGCTCTTACATTGTAACTTCCACCAACGTCTAGCTCTAACGCTTTTTTAAAAAATTTAGAAGTTTCTTTATTTCTTTCTGCATCATATATTTCCCTATTTTTTTCTATGAGAGCATCTATATCTTCTTCATATCTTTCGTCTAATCCTGCATCGTAATTAGCAGACCTCGGATTTTTTATTTTAACTAAATCTTCTGGAGGAACAAATGTTTTATAAAAATATTTTCGTACAGACTTACTTGAGACTGGTATTTTAGAAACTTTTTCAAATCCTACTGTATCTTTTGGAAATTTAGAAATTCGTACTTGTTGAGCACCTATAAGATTACCGTTGTTGTCTTCTACAAAAAAGTATTCATATCCATCACTTCTGCCTTCTGGATGCCGATAGCCATTAGCAGCTACAATTCCAATCATGCGATTTGCTTGAAATTTAGACTGAAATCCCTCGTAGCTTTTTCCTAAATTTTCCTGTACTAAAAATTGTACTGTTTTTACATTACTTTCTGGATTATAAACTTTCGCAAATCCTTTTGGAGTTGCTCCAGTTTTTTCTCTTATTAATTTTCTTAAATTTTTTGGAATACTTTGAGATACTTTTATAGGACCTTTGTATCCGCCTGGTCTATCAGTTACTGAGAATTCTTTGTCTTCGAATTCGTATTTGTTTTCTCCTTCGCTGACTGAGAAGTTGACTTCTCCTGTTGTTTCCGTCTCTTTTTTCTGTCCAACTCTGTTCTTAACTTCAATGCTTGGCTTACGATTTTCAAGCTCGACTGTTCCATAATTATCTCCTTTGTCGTAGTTATTTATATATTTTTTAGAACCAGATGACAAATATAAAGCTGGCACATTATTTATGCCTAAGTCTCCGAACAATTCATGCTCGTAAAACCATAAAACAGCTTGTGCATCTTTAGCAGAAAGGTCATTTCTTTTTCCTAACTCTCTAAAAAAATCATCTCCTAAATTTCTATGTATTGGTAAAAAGGCTCCCTTTAAGCCATCTTGTGCTGATTTTGTATTATCAACCACCTGACCAAATTGTCTATAAAAACTTCTTGCTGCCCACAGGTCTTTAGTTACTGCGTCACCTTCTTTGTCTGCTATTCCAGATATGTTTAAATAAAACGAACCAATTTTGTTTCCAAATAAGTATGAACCAAGAACTTCGTTTCTTTCATTTCTAGGGCGTACTGCTCCAGATATTTTTGAATCTGCAGAGTAATTTAATTTTTTACCTGTTTTGTCAGTAAATTGAGAACCGTATTTAGCAGCTCCAGATTCTCGTAAGACTTTGTCTAAATCTCTTACTTCATGTGTACTGTTTAGAAAATCAACAGTTCCTTCTTTGCCTTTTGTGTCTAATAAATATTGTAATAAAGATAGTTGTTGAGTTATTGTCGTTCTACCAAAATTTAATTCGTTGCCAGGTTGCTTTATAGCTAAAGCACCAAACTTCTCATAGTAAGAATAAACTCTTCCTGCCTTTACAACATTTTCTGTAGGTGTGGTTTGTGGCGAAGTTATTCCAATTATTATTGTAAATAAGTCTTTGTTTTCTTGTATATTTAAAGATGGTATTTTTTGCTGAAGGTCTACAAACATTTCAGCCACATCAGAATCATACCAACCCTTACCAGTGTCCTGTTTCTCTAATTGATATTTTATTTCTTTGTCAGCTGCGTCTAATGCACGATTATATGCTTTTTTATCTAGTGGGTTACTTTCCTTAACTTTATCATCAAAAAATTTACCAAGAGCTTTTATACTGTTGAATTTTTGTGGTGGTTTTTTTCTTAGAGGAACAGTAGATAATGCAAACTCTTGTTGAGATGGTAATATTTCTTTAATTCCTCTTTCAAGAATTGCTTTGTCTTCTCTGTAACTTGTAGTTAAATTTTTGTTACCAAATCCTATTCTTTCGTATCCTTTTGGAACATTATTCAACATAATGTATCCATCACTATTACGTAACTCTTGCTCTAATTTAGATAACTTGAATATAGTGTTTGCTTTTTTCATGTCATCATTTCTACCAAACTTAGCTTTTTGTTGAGCTGGTGTAAGATAACTGTCTATAAAATCTTTTCTTAACTGTATTGTTCCTTTTGGTCCATAAATACTTTTTACAAGTTTTTCTCCAATTTGACCTACAAGGCTAGGTATTACAGATTGTATTTGGCTTCCATCATCTAAAGAAACTGTAGATAGAGATGGCTCAGTTACAGATGGTGTTACACCCTTAGCTGCAGCTCGTTCTGCCTTTTGTAAGGAGGTAGTCCTCAGCTCATCAATACCCTCTTTTGGTACTGCTCTCTTACCTATCTTTCCAGTTCTAGCTTGCTCAAATAAATCTTGAACATTATTAATTTTGTTTTTTCTAAATATATTTCCAACACCTTTAAGAAAGTCAAAGAACTTTTTAAATGCTCTGATAACAGGATTGGGTGCTGCGAGTCTTGCTCCCTTGGCTTTCATAGATGTATAAGCACCAAATGCGTAAGCCTGCATTTCCTGTGGTGTTACCTCTGAGCCTAAGTGTCTCTCACGCAATCTAGTCATAACATCATTGCCTAGTGCCTTTTGCACTAAGGGATTAATGTTGTCTATTGTACCACCAGGTAAGAATGTATTTAATGCACTCTGCTCTTGTTCTGTAAATAAACCACTAGCTCTATTTTGAACTCTTTGAAGAGCATGAAAATTTTCATGTGCAACGGTTTCTTGAATATTGTCTAAGTTAGATGTTGAGATAAAGTTGATATCGCTTGTTCTATCGTACCAGCCGTCAACTGATGAACCGAGAGTACCGCCAGATGCCTTCACTGCAGACTCGTTGCCCTTAGCTAACGCTAAATCTTTTTGAAAGTAAACTTGTTTTACATTAGGTGCTATCTTGTTACCTAATAATTCTACCTCATCAATTATATTTCCGAGTGTAGGGTTTTCTGTTTTAATCTCATCAGCAGTAAAAAATGTCTGCTCTGATACTTTATTTTTTTGTTCTTGTGATTCTTTTTGATTTGCTATGGCTTCTTCTTGAGTATTAAAAACATTAAGTGGTGTAGTCTTAACTATATTGTTATTAGCATCAAGACTTTGCTCTTTAACTACAAATTTATCTGCTTGTTGTTCTACAGCAAAATTAACTGGTTTTGCTTGCTCTTCTACTGCCTGCTGTTTTGCAATATCCTTTTGTTGTTGTGGTTGTATAATACCACCCTTAACTACAGGTGCCTCTAAAGGTTTTTGTACAGGAGTTTCTACAGGTTTTTCTACTGGAGTTGGTGTAGGTTGTATTGCTCTCGTAGCTTCACCAGCAAGAGTAGCGGCTCCACCAAATGCACCACCAACAAATCCACCAGCAAACGCAGCTTCTTTGTATTCTGCAATTGCCTCTGGAGTGTCAATAGGTAATCCAGCTTGATATCTTTCTAATACTTGTTGTCCAACCTCTGTGGCAGCCTCACCAGTTACGCCTAAAGCTGTACCCTTTGCAACTCTACCAGTGGTAGCTCTATTTATTATATTAGAGAATTCTGTTCTGCCTATTTTTCCAAATAACTTACCTACAACTGGAAACATAACAGACTCTAAAGCAGCTTGAGGTAGTGCTGTTAATGCAGCTTTTCCTTCACTAATAGTATCTAAATTACCAATACTTACTTGCTCTTGTTGTCTACTAAGATTAAATTCAAACAAACGTGGGAATGATGCAACTGCAGCACCTACTCCAGCTCCAATTGCTGCTCCAACTGGACCAGCGAACCTACCTATTTTTGCACCAGTTACTGCTCCTGCTATACCCTCTACAAGAAATGGAGAGGATGAACCTATTGCGGATAATCCAGCTTTTACAAATGTATCTACGCCAGCGTCTGGTCCCTCTGTAGCTTGTGCAAAACTTACATAGCCAGAGTTTTGTAGTATACCTCTGTCTTCTTGTTGTGCCTGACTGTATAATTCTTGAGCACGGTCTTCATTGCCAGATAACGCAGCTATACCACCTTTAAGTCTAGTTATACTTGGTCCCCAAGACCTCGCCCAACTTGACTTTGCTGGTCCAGTAAAAGCCTGACCAAAACCTATGTCATTTACATTTGAAGTAGGAGCTAACGCTCTCTTTCCACCTAATACTGGTGCCTGAACTGGAGAAACTACTGGCTCTTCACCCATAAGTGATTGCATATATACGTCTGGGTCTAAATCTCCCTGATACTCTAAGAGTAATTTCTGTAGTAATTCCTCGTCTGGAATTAATGCAAGATTGGGATTTTCAATTCTTAATTGTTCAAGAATTGTCATTTTAACTTGTTGTTTCTATTTGTTTTCTTAATTCATCAATTCTTTTTCCAAAAAATCCTTTGCCTTCTTTTTCTGCAATTGTGGTATTTTGATTTGTTGGTCTAGTGTTATTAGCTAACATCAAATAATTTTCTATTTCTTGTAATTGTTCCTCAAAAGGTAGCAAATTAAATGCTTCGTTCTTGCTTAATTCTGCCAATGCTTGTTCACGTGTTATTGTTTGTTTTATTTCATTTCCTGCAGTGTCTAGAAGTGGTACAAATACACCATCTTTTACTTGTCCAAGAACTCCATTTTGTTCAAATGTTTTACTTGAGCCACTACCTCCAGCTTTATAATATTCACCCATGATTTTCTTATATTCTCTATCTGATATTCTATCTAATTTATCTTGCTCTGCTGTATTTTGTGCAACTAGAGATTTAATACCCTCTTGACCACCCTCACCGAGTGCCTGTAAAAAGTATGGACTCTTTGATGCCATCATACCAAATCCAGCAGACATGAGTGGGATTGCCCATTTAGGAACATCTTTTTCTTTTTCCTTGCCTGTGACTGTTTTTATAGCATCATTTATATCTTTTGAATCTTTGTCTGTAATATTATCTGTGTTAGCTGCATCTTTAAAAGTATCTCCTGTTATAGTTAACTTTTCATTTGAACCTACAAGACTTCCCTCTGTTGCTGGGAATGTAGGTCTTTTAGTTGCTGTACCACCATCATCAGTTTCTGGAACTATAACATCTTCTTTTCCAACTTTAGCATTTTCTTCTTCTCGTTTTTTATACCCAGGTCCGTACTCGTCATATATATTTACAATATTTTCTGGTATTTTTGATAAATCAATATTATTTATAATCTCTGATAAATCAATATTGTTCAAATCAGTATCTAAAGAGGTTATTCCTTCGCCACCTGGTGCATTTTTTGGTGTGTAGACACGACCTCCAGGTCCGTAATTTTCATAAGTTTCTTTTGAAAAATCAATTGCGTCTCCAAGAAAATTTTCCGTTGTGTCTAATATCTTGCCAAAAACATTATTTTCGCCTTTTGCTGTATCTGTTGGTGTGCGACCTCCTTGTGCATCAGGAGGAATTCTACTATTAGTATCTGCTATATTACTCTGACCAGTTCCCACACTTTTTTCTATTGCATCTTTTTTAATTATTTCTTCTGCTTGAGCTGGGTCTTGTTCAATTAATTCTTTTGCTTTTTCTTCTATTTGATTAAAGGGAACACTATTACCTAAGTAACTTTGAAGAACCATAATAAGTTTATCATATAAGCCATATTGTACACCTGCGTCACCACCATTCTCAAAACCTAAAGCCATAGGTAAGAAACCTTTAGTAACATTCATGTTAGAGCTAGGAACTCCAGCTCTTACATCACCACCATTAGCGTAACCAACTGGGTTAGTGCTCATGATATAATTTAAATGTTTAGTTTGCGGTAGCGTTGTGTTGAAGTTTTTTAAATCAGCAAATAATCCTATATTTTTTTTCATTAATAACCTCCCTTAAATGCACCATACGCACCAAGTCCAGCCATACCTAATCCACCTAACTGCTGTGCCATACTTGGACCAGGTTGCTGTGAATAAGCAGTTGACATTTGAGCACCAGGAACACCAGACAGTAAGTTGCCAAGAGTAGCAGCTTGTGTGTATGGGAACTGTTGCTGTTTGAGGAAGTCTTGGTATGCCATATCCATTCCTCTTTGTAATTGTTGCTGACCTTGTAATCCAGCTTGATTTAATCCAGATATACCTTGCTGTTGTAAATTCATTTGTTGTCCAGCTAAATTACTAAATTGTTGACCGCCAGAAAGCTGTTGTGCCTTCTGTGATTGTGCTGCACCAAGAGCCTGTTGATAATTCTGTTGTGCCATCTGCGATGCAGTTCTAGATTGTTGTTCTCTTAAATTTCTCATTCTTTCAGCTTCTTGAACGCCATATCGTGAACCACCAAAAGCACCAGCTCTAACGGCAGCATCAGATGTTCTCTGACCTTCAATATCACTTCTTCTACGCATTTCATCTAAAACATTGGATGTAACTTGATTTTGATAAGGGTTCATATAATAGTTGATATCTTGACCAGTAATAGGTGCTGTAGATAAAGCTGTTAAGCCTCTAGCTTGACCTAAGTCTGGCTGATATGCCTGTGCACCTTGAAAAGCCATCTGTCTTCCAGCTTGCTGTTCTGTAGTAAGAGGTGCTATTCTTTGTCCACCATAAGGAACATAATTTACTGATGGGTCTGTAACAGCTTGTGCCTGCTCAGTTAATTTTTTATAAGCATCCTCTAAAAATGCTGGTAATTCATTCTTTTGCGTAGTTGTATATACTGGTGTTCCAAAACACATTATTCTATCCTCCAAATATTGCCCATATGTTTAAACCCTAGTTTTTCATATAAAGCAGATTTAGGTTGTCCTGAACTAACAGGCAACACTAATGTTAAGTCTTTGTTTTTTGCGTACTCTTTCATCTTTTTTAAAAGTCCCCTTACTATTTTAAAATTTCTATATTTTGGTAATATGTATAGCCAAGTCTCTGCTAGGAATGTTTCTGTGCTAAACCACCACTCAGTTTCCATTGCTGCAACACTACCAATTAACTTATTGTCTATGTAGGCATTTGCTATAAATCCATCGTCAAAGTGCTTTTGTATAGTGTGAGCAACTTTTCTAATATCAGCTTCTGGATATATCTCAGAGAATTCTTCTCTAAATAACATTAAAAGTTTTAAAGTATCTTTTAATTCATTGTAACTTGGTCTTTTAACTTGGAACATTGCCCTCCGCTTTATCCATCATTGAATAAAGTTTTTTTGCTCCAGCAGCTCTACTGCCATCACCAAAACCTCTAACTGCTTTAGCAGTCATAACAAACTCTCCGTCACTCAGCATAGCAGGAATATCATCTGATTTTTCAGTGCCTGGTCCTAAACTCATACCACCTTGTGCTCGTAAATCCATAACGCCACCATTAGCAACTTTTGGAATAAAATTACTTTGAACTTGCATATCTTCAAAACCTTCATAATTGCTTGGAGCTTTTGCAATTTGTCTTAAAACTAACTCTTGCAGTTGGTCATCACTACCATCTGGATACATTTCTTTCATTTTTCTCATGTAATCTTCCATCTGCACTCTAGATATAGTTGGAATAGCAGCACCAACAGCAGCACCGACAGGAGCAGCAAATTTTCCTAAGGGTCCACCTAATTTTCCGCCTAATAATTTACCACCAAAACCAGACATGGCTCCTGTAGCTAACGCCTCACCAGGTTTAGCACCAGTGAGAAGGCTACTAATACCACCACCTAATGCAGTACCTAAAAAACCAGGAGCTATTAAGCTACCTATTCCAGCACCTAAGATTGGTGCAGCTATCTTTGCTATTTTTTTAAATATACTCATTATGTCATCTCCAATATTGATGCTACAAGGTGTATGTCACTACCTGTAGTTGTTGCTTTTAAAACTTCTGATGATTTTAATATAATTGGTGCTGGCGAACTGACTGATGAGTCAGCAGAAGTTTGGTCTAAATTGCCAGACGCTAAAATTTCTTGTGATGATTTTTTTTGTATGGTTCTGTTTAATTCAATAACATACTCAACAGAATTAATATCTGTAATTGATAAAGTTATGTCTCTGTCATTTACCTCATCATTGTTAGTTACTCTTATTGACTTTACAATAGAAGTTCCAGCAGATGGAGCTGTATAGATAGTTGTTAAACCTCTAAGAACAACCTTAGCATTTGTATAAACATTTGTTGACATTAATCTCCACCTAAAAGAAAGATAAATCTTTCCATAACAGTTTTGTTTTCTTCAGCAGTATAACTTGTATTTAAAGTTAAAACTATTGTTTCTATTGCTCTAACCAACTCATTTTGTTGTTGAACATTATACTCTTGAGATGGTGATGGTAGTCTAACATTTGTAATTTTACTCATCGCTTACCATCTGGCTGTACTTCAAATCTAAAAGTACCCAGTCTCCAATCTTCATTAAGAGCATCATTACCAACATTATTATAACCATTACTTTCTAATCGTAAAGCAACTTGTCTACCTCTTGTTCTAACATTTATTTTAGAATTAGATGTTGTATAATGAAATGGTCCCTTCTCTGTTTGAGTGTCAGTAGGAAAATATCTAGATTTCATAGTAATATTAACATTTCCAACTTGGTCTTTAAAATCTGGTATAACTTTATTAATAAGCATTATGTCATCTCCGTCGCCTATATCAAAATCTCCGCTTTCAATAAAAGATGTCATTGTTGCACCATCATCATTTTTACCAGTTTCATGAACATAAAGTGTTGTATTGGCAGAACCATCATACTTGGTAGCATATGGTAATTGATAAGTGCCTGAGTCTATCCATGTACTTCTATCTAAACTTCCTGTATACCACAATCCCTCTTGATAATTATAAATAACATATTTGTCAATCTGATTAGATTCAATAGAACAGTAGAACCACCAAACTTCTCCATAAGCAGAGTTTGAGCCTGTCCATACTTGTTCATATTGTGTTGTATCTATGTTATTAAATACAAAATCTTCGACAGGGCATGGTAACTTTCTGACTGTTCCGTCAAACACAAAGAATGCATCTGAACTCATCCAGTAGGAAACACCACCAACGTCTATAGCACAGTGAGGACTTATCGCACCACAATTAGAGCCTAATTGTTGAAAACCAAATACAAATGGTGCTCCAATAAAAGACATACCATGAGCAGATGTATCTGACAAAACTAGTATTTGACCTCTTGTTCTGACAGCAGTAACAATTTCACTACCGCCTACAATTCTTTGAGAGCCAGCAGAATTAGTTGCTGAGGGTGCCCACAAAGTTTCATTATCTTGGTCAGACCACCTAATAAACATAGGGTCCTGAGTTGATGTAGTTCCAATTGTTGTTTCTGTTCCAAAACAAACAACGTGTCTGTCTGGATTTGAAACAATCATAAATTTTGATTTTGTTGGTGCATTGCTTACAGCAGCAGCAACATTAGATGCTGTAGATATACCTCCAGATGTGTTCCATATAAACAAGCCACCGTCTATGTCTAAGGCTAGTATATCTTCACCCCAATTATCTAACGCCCAAGAGCGAAGTGCAATTGTTACAGAGTCGGATGTGTTTGGAGAGTCCCATGTTTGTGATGAATCCCAAGTTCCTGTTCCCCATCCGTATCCAGATAAAGCTCTGTCTCTTCCTGCTTGTATTTCATAATTTACTGTACAATTATTAGTTGTTGACACAGTTGATGTGGCGTTTGTTCCAACATCAATAATATAATTATTTAAATCTGTAACAGATGTTATTTCATGTTCATCATCCATAACTGCAGCAGAAATACCAGCTGTAGCCGCACTGGTACTTGATATAGTAACAAAGTCACCCTCACTTGCTCCATGAGAAGAATGAGTAACAGTAACTAGAGATGAGCCATTAGTAGTTGTAAAAACACTAGTTATATCGGCTGTTAATCTTTGAGGTGTGGCATCAAAAAAATTACCTTCACTATATATATAAAGTTTTTTGTGAGTTCCAATAGCATCGTAAGCTGTACCATTTAAAGAATTCCAAGCTAATTGTGCTCTAGCTACGCCTTTGAAAGTAGTTTCTGATACTTTTTCCCAACCTCCAATTTTTTCTGGAGAGCCATATCTAAATCTAACTTTGTCTCCGTCAGTCCACTTACCTTTAGAAGTTATATCTGTATTTTGTTTGTCAAAACCTGCAGCAAACTGAATTTTTGTATAAGGCATTATTTACCTGTTGCTATGAAGAAGTTTACCACTGAAAAAGGTTGCATTAAAGCATTGCTGAAATCTGTACCTGCACTTAAATTACTACCAGATGCAGCAGCTTCTGTTCCCCCTGTTGCTCCAAGAGTTCTAGCTGTTAAGCCTGAACCTGAGCCTGAACCTACGGGGACTCTACCTTGTAAATCTGGTAGATTAAATGTACTTGAACCATCTCCAACTCCATATGTTGTACTAATAGCTGAAA
>Ga0181397_1000010_pt1 | contig 58206 bp, 48 predicted proteins | sample 20SPOviralmetaG_FD_130126 | JGI IMG/M metagenome (GOLD analysis project Ga0181397, IMG submission 130126) | Marine viral communities from the oligotrophic San Pedro Time Series (SPOT) site, San Pedro Channel, CA, USA - 20 SPOT_SRF_2011-02-23 | ecosystem: Environmental > Aquatic > Marine > Strait...
CATTGTTGCTTCTGCGGACTTGTCTAATAGTATACCACTGAATGGTGCTCTTTGACCTTTCTTTATAGCGGCAATTTTACCATTAGCGAAGCAAGTTATTGGAAATAAAGTTATTAATAAGATAATTGTTGTGGTTTTCATTCTTCAACCTCAACGATCTCCAATCCGAACTCATCAGCTAGAGCATGTAGTCTTTCTTCTTCGGGCATAGAAACGATCTCTTTTATTCTTTTCTTTTCTTGGCGCTTTATTTTCTCGCCCTTTTCTTTCTTCATTTCATCGACTGCCTGAACAGCAACCTTAAAATCATGCTGTGCTCTGGTCTTCTCTTTAATCTCTTCTTCGTGGGAGTCATTCAGAACTTTGATCTCTTCTTCGTTCTGTTTAACCTTGCCTTCGTAGAGGCTTCTGAAATAATCTTTATCTTTTACAAAAAACTTATGGAGGACAAAGCCAATTATTATTAAAGCCCCTGCCCACCAATAGTTTTTTATGTAAGTCCAAATTTTCTTTAAAATATGTTTAGCTGTTAGCCAAGTCATTACTTACCTTTGAAACGGGCTACAACATCAACGAAGCCCTGTGTGCCGACATATGCTGAAGCAATGATTACCCACTGCTCGGAATCTACTTTATCAGCAAGAAGTAGTCCTGTTGTTGTTAGCCATACCAAAAGTTTCTTTGATACAAATCTTTCTAAGTGCCTATCGGCAAATGCTTTTACTGCTGCCACCATTTTACCCTCTCTGGTTAGTTGTTAACCGCAGCAGCAATCGCAGCCGCAGTTGTTTTCACATTTACAATTATTACATCCACACATTTTTTATTCCTCATTGATTAACAAATGCATATCCGTCATCTGTTTTAGAGATTTCGACTGTCATATCGACAACATCTTTCAAACTCTCTATGTGAGTAATTAGTAAAGTAACATCAAAATACCCTTTTACAAGGTCCAAGATCCTGACGAATCCTTCCATGTTTTCAGCATCCAAAGCAGTGCCCGGTTCATCAAGGATAAACAAGTTGCTCTTCGGCATATTGCTTACATTTAGTAGGGCAATTCTAATAGCAACAGCAGCTAGTGTTTTCTCTGCTCCCGAACAAGTTTCAAGTTGCCGTGGGTCGTGCTTTGGGTGTTTGATTAGAATGTTTAATTTATTCTCGCTATTCTCAAAGAATACCTCAAAGTCAACAATGTTAGACAACACTTTCGCGATCTCTGTATTGATGACTGGTAAAGCCTTCTTGATAACATCGAAAGCAATGCCGTTAGAATGCATACATCTCATGAAGAGGTCATAAGCTGAGTATTCAGTATTTAACCTAAATCTCTCTTCTTTAAGATCCTTTAAATTTTGTAATTTTTGTTCCAAAGCCCCTTCTTTACCAACAAGCTGATAGATCCGGTCTTCACAATCTTGTAGCTCTTGTTCAGTTCTTTCTTTATTAGTCTTAGTTAGTTCCATTTCTGAAACAACTTTTTCCATGTTTTCTAATACTTCTTTGTGTTCTTCATAGTAATCTGCTGTTTCATTTAGTTGTTCGATTTCACCTTCCAACTTTTGGATAGCTGTATTTGTTCTTTCTAATTCTAAATTTAAATTAGCTATATTACTTTGCTCATCTTTTATTTTTTGAGTTAGCTGAGTCCAGTTATTAATTGTTTTGCTGACTTTATCAACATCAATGTCAGACAACTCCCCTGAATTCAACTGTAACTTATTTTCAACCTCAGCCAAGACCTTTTGAGTGATTGTCAGATCTTGTTTAGCTCCATGAGCATCTTTAATAAACTTACAAGAAGTTAAATACTTATCACCACATGGGATATCAGTTAGTATTTTGATCTGTCGGAGGCTTGTCTCCCTCTCTCTTTCTTGCTTTTCTTGTTCTCGGAGTAGTTTTTCTACTCTATCTTGTAACTCATCAGCCTCTTCTTTTTGTTGGCTCAAGCTCAGGATGTCGATAGACTCTAATAGAACACTACCTTTTTGTAGAAATTCTTCTTTGCTTGTGATTTGTTTTGTTAGATCCCTAACTTTATTTTTTAAAACTTTTTTATTTTCGCCAGCCTTCTCCAAGTCCTTTCTAACTTTGCGAATAGAGATCGGCTTTTCCAGTATCTGTGATAGACTCTTTTGTAAAGCAGCGATTTCTTCTTCTACAGAACTCAAGTCTTCTTTCAAACTAGAACAATGATTCTTCTGTTTGGCTACCGCTGCTCCAGCTTTAAAAATATCATTCTTTGTCTTTTTGATATCTTCATCATAATCCACATCTTGGATTCTTCGTAAAGCTCCTCGTAAATCAGAAGCATCTTCTTTTGCCAACTTGAACTTCCGTTCAAAGAACTCTAAGTCAAGGAACTTAGCAAGGATCTCTTTACGCTTTGTTGAGCCCTCGTTGATATAATTCAAAGAACCAAGCTGTGAAGCCATAGATGTCAAAAGAAAATCATCTAAATCACCAAATACATTACGAATGGCTTTATCTGTACTGCCTCTAGCTGTCTGATTTAGAGAACCTACTTCTCCCGATACTTCGTCCACATAGTCAAAGTCCGCTTGTGTCTTAGCCTCGTTTGTGACCTTGCCTTTAAGCTTCTTAGTGTATTTATCCGATCTGCGACTAATTTTGTAAGTCTTGTTGTTAGCTTCAATCTCCACCACACCAGATCCATAATCTTTGTTCTGGTTAATAATGTTGTATGTTTTTCTAATGTTCTTAGAAGTATTATTATAAATTGTGTAGAGTAGTGCATCAACAATGCTAGATTTTCCACTGTAGTTCTTACCAAAAATTCCGACAGTGCCAGACAGCTTATCAAAATCAAGAGAATTATTTTCTCCATAATTGAATAAATTGTCCCAATTAAACTTTTTAATCCGCCAATGAACATTGCGGGAAATATCTTCACTCTCTTCAACAACTTTGTTATACTTTGAATTAAGAGCGAAGACTTCATTTAGTGTATCCTCCTCGACATTATAATCTTTAAGGTACTCTTTAATTAGATCTTGTTGTGTCTTCTCGTCTCGTAGATTTTCGAATAGCTCAGAACTTACACGATCTTCCACCGATAAATCGCCGCTGTTGGCTTTATTTAAGAAAGTGATACTCTCGGGCTTAAATCGATGCTTCGCGATGTCTACAGCCCTTCTCAGCCGTTCTAAGGCTATGTTAGACTTGGATACCAATCTTAGTCTCGCACCATCTGGACATTTAAATCCTTTTGGGATTCTACCTGATTTGGTCAAGTTAATTGTGACAAAAGGTTTTGGGTTTATGAAGTCAAACTTTTCTCTTGTGAACTCTGTCTTGGACTTAATGTCCCAGATAAACATACCCTTATCTTGGGTTTCACCAAAGTTTTGCTGAATAGTTGAACCAGCATAGGCAATTGTACCTTCTTTATTTAGAATCTGAGTCTTATGAATGTCCCCAAGCATTGAATAATCGCAGTCATCGAAGATATCGATGCCGTGATCGCCGTGCTCCATAACGAAACCAATGTCTGTTCGGCTATATTTGATAGCGCCATGGTAAAGCCCAATGTTAATTTTATCATGATTACTTGGCTTAACCCAATTATCTTCATCAAACACCGATAAAGTGTTAAGACAAAAATTATCATCTAAGTGAGTTTCGCCAGCATACTTCAATAAGTGTAGATTCTTATGTCCCAAGGCATCAACAATAGGTGTAATGGCATCTTGACGGTAAGAATTTCGTAAATTGCCATCATGATTGCCTAAAATAACATAAGTTGGGGCAATATCTGCCATATTTTTGAGAAAATCAGAGCATAATTCGACAAATTCTGGTGAAATTTGTGTCTTTGTGTGGGCAATATCACCGCAATGGATGATATAATCGACCTTCTGTTCCCTCAAAGTTTGGTATAATTGCTGAAAAACAGCCTTATATTCCTTGTGATATTTTAAATTTTTGATGTGTGTGTCTGCTATATGAGCAAATTTCATTATATTAACCTATGACTTAGTAATGAAGTCTCTGTAAAGATCTTTGCGGTCTTTTTTCTGTTATGGTAGATGTTTCTTGGCATCACACCAACATCTTGATAACCCTTAGTGTTGATTTTGTATACATCAATGCCATATGCCCTTAATGAACGAGCGATTGACACTTCTTTCTTCTGGGCATCATGATCTAGTGCTAAATAAATTGTAGTATTGTGCTCAATGATCTTTTGGAACAAAGGGTGCTGTTCGTCCAGTGTAGAGCCTAAAATTGGTACAATGTTTCCACCAGCATTGATGGCATCGAAGACACCTTCTACTATGACTAGTGGCTGTTCAAAGTCTATAAACAATTCATTAAAGATAATCTTTTTAGATGCTGTTGGATTTTTGTACTTTGGGAATGCCGCTTTTGTAAAAGACCTAGCGATAAAATAATTAATATCTCCGTCTTTATCAAACGATGGTATAATAATTCTATCTTTGTAAAGACCGTTTGAGCAATACCCAATCTTCCAAGTTATGATTTCTTCCCTCTCAATATCTCTTCTGCGAAGATATGACAATGCTGGTAAAGCACTAGCTGACAATTTATTAGATGTCAATGTATTAAACTCGTCTGGCAAATCAATCTTTTGTTCAACCAACACCTGTTCTGTAGGTGGATTCAGCATTTCTGTCAATTGTAGTTCCAAGTCTGAGTGATCAAAGATATTACACAGAGTATACCAATCATCTCGTTGACTGCGAGTTCCATATCTTTTAATAAGATATGTTATGTCATTGCCTGAAAAGTCACATACCCAGCACTTGAACTTATTCTTCTTCAAGTTGACAGACATCTTCTTCTTATGATGTTTACACTTTGGGCAATAAAAAAGACTCTCCTTCCCGTGATGGAAAGGAGAACCTAAAACTTCTTTCAAAATTTTTACTTTTCTTGTTTCTGACATTCTAAATAACCAGCACGGGCGACAACATAGCTGTCCGCCCGATCATAACTTCCCGGTTTGGGATTATTGCTTCTGGTATATTGTACCTCAAAACCATCTACATTGTCAAGCACAAATTTTAGTACGACCTCTTTTGCCTTCTTGCCTCTCTCAACTTTGATGCCACAAGACTTTCTTGCTGAGTTGGCTGACATGTATTCTGGCTCTAATCCAAATGTGTTATAACTAAGCCAGCTAACGACACCGTTGAACTTTGAAAGCAAAGTCAAAACTTTTGCTGATGAAAAGCCCGGTCTAAACATCTGTAAAGATTGCTCAATTACAACCCTCTCAATGTTATAGTCTTTCTTAATAGTGGTTAATTTATTATCAATGTGAGAAGCTTTTTCAAAAAAGCTTTTAAATTTTCTAGTATCCCAAGACTCACAATAAGCAATGTCGCCGTTGGAATCAATTATAGTAGCACCAGTAATACTGGTAGAAACATCTAAACCTAATATCATAAATCTAATTTTAACTTAAAAGTATAATCTTGTTCAGCAGTCTTTTTAACAGGGTTGGCAACTTTAGCCACAGCGATTAGGTTTCTGTCCTCATCATAAACCCCAACTGTTCTAATATAAGTGGTTGGCTCAAAGCTAGCTGAGTAGGTTGAGAACGAGCTAGAGACAATATTTTTTACTAAAATATTTTCATTTTCAACATAAGCTTGCGATCCAGTAATTGCTAAATAACTATCCTTGCTATTATCGCCAGTCTGAGTTAAATAGGTTGGATTATTACTCCAGTTTAACTCGTTCTTTGGTGCATGCGCAAACATTGTAAGAACATCTTTGGGGTGGGACCCTTGAAACTCTAGGGTGTATGAAGACCCGGTAATTGGATTACCAGAATTTGCAATCTTTAAATAAGAACCAAAATGGATCCACTTTGAATCATCTAGCACCGGAGTGCCGGAAGCGGCAAGTGGCTGAATGTAATGTTCTTGACTAGTGTTTAGACTTTCTGTATTAGTAAAAACAATTGCACCCTCTTCATATAAAATAAACCCTGTTACAGTTCCAGTTCCAATTGATGTATTTATCTGTTCAATTAAACGACCATCCTTACTAGAATCTGTTGCTTTGGCTATTAGCTCACCATTTCTATAGAAACTAGCAGTAACTGTGCCGGGGGTTACATAATCCCCATAAAAAGTATTTGGGAAAGTAATAATATTTAAAGACTGTTTTGGACTTACTTTTGAATCTGCTGTGCCTTCTGTTGTTTCATCTTTATTTTTTGCTGGCAGACCACCATTATTAAAGTATAAATCAAAATCAAATAATTTTGCACTTCCTTTTTTATTATTAATTGCATTTTTAAAAGATAAAAACTTAAAAATTGTATTTGTGGCTGTGTAGTCGGTATCATAAGTACCACCAGTTTCATAAACAAAATCTCTTGTAATAGTAAATGGTACTACCATACTGCCTGTTACAATTTTTGCATCTATATTAATAATACTTCCATTTTCGCTTTTAGACTTTACATAGCCCGTACCAAGATCTGTTGTTATAGTCAAATCAGACTCTGGTGTCAAATTTAGGTCTCTATATCTAATAGAGCCTGTTTCATAGAGTCCCGCCTCAGTATCATTATTAATGTACAAGCTACCACTGTAAAAAGAAAAACGATATTTTGGTCTAGCAATTACAGTATTATTTAAAATGTCATTTTGTTCAAATCTATACATATCATCTTAGTAATCAATTCTCATCTTAACATTTATTTCATCTTCTGGTGTCTTTTTAAGTGGTTCACTTAATTTACCAACTGCAAGCAGTTGATTATCGGCAGAGTATAGACCAACAGTAGTAATGTATGCAACTGATGGGTTGCCAGCATTACCAGCCTTTACAATAATCTCACTACCGCTTACAAATGATGGGTTGTTACTGTAATTAAACTCGTTGTTTGCTGCTCTTAAGAAATAAGTTGTTGAATTTAATTCTGTGGTATTATTGAATTGAATATTCTGTATATGGGCACGAGCACCATTTACAATATCATTAATTGAACCACTGGTCATCGCATTGGCTGGAGTTAATGCTGTTGTGGTTGCGAAAAAAGAACCACTAGTAAGCTCAGTGCCGAATGTTTGTGTATTAACCGAAAGGAAAACCAATCCAGCTTGGTAAAACAAAAATCCGTTTTGAGTAGATGTTGGCACTGTTGCACTAGTACCCTCTTGCAATAGTGCATATTCACCCATCGGTGAATTCGTCTTATAGGTTTGCTGATTTCCCTCTACCGAATGTGCATCTGAAAATGTCTTGGTCCCGTCGAATGGGTCGGCATATGATCCTGTTCCAATTGTGATTTGGAATGACCCTTTTTTAATTTCATCTTTCATTAACACTCTAGAGATATCAATAAAAATGCCATCTGAGATTTTATCTGGATCCCAAGTATCGGCTGGATTTAAAACACCTGATGCATTAAATGGAACTACATTTTGATTTGTGTCATATCCAACATATTGTTGTGCAAATTGTCGATAAATATTATTTTTAAGAGAAGCTTCAGTGATTGCAGCTACTCCATCACTGTCGCTAGCACGACCTGCTGTCATGCTAAACATGAAGTTAGCTGATGAGCTAGCATGTGGGTAATCATATACATCTATATGATCGCCAGTGCTAAAGAACTTAACATTACTCTCAGATGGAAAGGTTCCATAAGTTCCAGAAATAATCGTTCCAGTTACTGGAATTTGTTCGTGTAAGCTGGCTTTTGAATCGCCAGTATCGTTTAGTCCAAGTGTTTTAAAAACTCCGTTGTTTGCCATAATTTACTCCATTATACCTTTCTAATAATCTCTAGTGGAACTGTTAGTGTGTATCCATAAACAAATGATGCAACCTTAACACTTGTTTGAATAACCTCCATTTCAACACCAGTGGAGGCATAGTCTGCTATGTTGCCAATTTTATGATCAGCGAACATGTTGTCTTGGTTTAACGAGTTAACTGCAAAGGTTGTAGCTAACAAGTTTGGGGTGCTTGGTCCCTGGAATGGTCCTTGGATATTTGATACAGATGGACCATTGACAAATAATCCTGGTTGGTTTGCCTTTGATACAGGATATGTTCTTAAAAACTGATCTGCCGAAAACAAATTTGATGTAGCGGCTGCTGGTACAATACTAGCTCCAAGAGGGGGTTGACCGATTGGCGGGTTCAAGTTGGCTGGTGAAACCAACTTTACAAATCTATCATCTAGAATAACATTATATTTGTTTTCGTCTAAAGATGAGTCCAAAGCTGTCTTTGAGTCGCCTTCTGGACCATTGGATGTAGCACTGTCAATTCCAAGTGGTGTTCTCACACGAATGCCAAAAGATGCATTGTCTGGCGATCTACCATCAATAAAGCCGGATGCAAGACCAGTGGTAGCTGAGGTTAGTGAATCGTATGTCGCTTGATCTGCAACAATTGCAAATGCATTTCGATTGGTGGCGAAAACTGAATTTGGATTTTCATTACCAGTTGTATCTAATTTTAGCTTTGGGAGGTAAAGCAGTTGAGGATCACCATTTGCTGATGTAAGAGTGAAAAGTTTTGTTTGTAGAGAGATGGATGCATCTGTATGAGCAATCTCAATTGGTGTTTGTAAAATATTCAAATCATAATAAGCTGAACCACTAGTGTTGGTTGAATCGTAAAGACCATAGTTGATCTCCTGATCTCCAAAAGCATACTTTACAGGTTTGAATGTTCCTGCTGCCAATCTTTTTCTACCTACAGATGTTAGTACAACATCTAATAGGATATCTCCGCTGTTATCTAAAAAAGCCATATTTTACCTCTCCTTCAAGTAAATAGTGTTTCAACCTCAAATAATTATTCTTCCACCTTAGTATCTATTAACTCTGACCTTTCTTCTATAACTTTTTTGAGTTTAGCTGATTTTACTTTTTGTACTTCTTGTGTAAACTTCAAGTTAATATCGAATGCTCTCTTTGTTTTTTTAGACCTAACTCTAATTTTAAACTTTGGTGGTGCGTTTGTAACACCCTTAGTTTTTCCTGTTTTAATTGTTGAAAACAATTTTTTAGTTCCAATTTGCTCTGCATTTTGAGGAATTGTTTCATCAAAACTTGGCTTAATCTTAATTAGTTTTTTAAATGTCTTCGAAGCTGTTTTTTCCTCAATAATGACAAATTCATATGGTTTTAGATCAACATATGTGTAGCCAGAATCATTTACTAATTTAATTCTGTATACGGTGCTTGCACCAGAATATAACCCTGTCAGGTCTCTAGTCCCGAATACATACCAGTAATCCTTGTTTGGCACTAAGTTATCAATTAACTCGCCAGAATTCCATGAAATTTCTTGGAACTTTGAATTTGGACCAGTAATCAACTCAAACAAATCTTGGGGCTCATTATCAGTTCTTAAAACAATAACTGAGTTTAAATCGTTCTGAGATGCTGCCAATACAAAGTCTTCACTCTTTGATTGTTCCTTCAATTTGGCTAGTACAGTCTCGCCATTATAGATTGACAAGAAGTCATCTATTGGCTGTTGATAATCTTCACTCTGTACTCTCTCTTGGAATCTAATCAAAATTTTGTTATCGATGTCTGCTAAAGGAACAAAGGTTATGTCTGGTGGCATTGGGACACGGGCAACAGTAGACACTTTAATATCTGTTATTGGAACTTCAACTGTTGACTTACTATCCATCTCATTAACAGTACAAGAGTAAGATTTGAAAGTTTTATTTGTTTGATTAACAGTTTTCTTTGTCTGACACCTGTTTATATTAGTTGACTCGTTTGCTGGTGAGAACAATACATTGTTAATTATTTTTTTGCCATCAATTGTTTTTGGACCGCCAGATCTAGTTGCAATTTCAATTTTGCTATCAAACGGAACATCGCCAAAGCCATCTGAATTTAGGTAACCGTATTTTTTACAATCTAAAATATTTCCTAAAAACTCATTTTTATCAGAAATAACATTATACTCTCTCAATAGTTCTGTTAAAAGCTTCGATATTGTAGGGTGTCTTTTTGGATTATTAGTATCTGCTGCTCTACGACAAAGTAGGCAAAACAATTCATTTTTTCTTTTATTAAATGCTTCTTTTATTGATTGAGAGCCGATATTTATGGTTTCATCGACTCCAACCTCTGATAGTGTTTTAATTGGAATAACATTATTAATTTTAACAATTAAACCTTCTCCAAGTATTGGATCGTTTTTATATTTTAAAATTTGGTTATTTAGTCCTGCCAATTGCTCACCTTTGGTGGGAATAAATTTTTTATTTTTTGCCAAGTTGTATGCCCTGTAAAGGTAAACAGTCAAGAATGGCATTTCATAAAAATATTGATCATTAAGGAATGGCAAAATACTGTTTGGCTTAGCTTTGCTAATTCCAAGATTAAAAACAGCAGGATCGGTAAGCCCTTTTACATTTTTTAAAAATACTCCGACTGCATCATCTTTACTATTTCCTGGTCCTAAAAGATCAGAAAATTCTTTCAAAGTTAAAGATCTATCTAAGTTATCTTCAGTTTTTTCAACTTTTTTCCAAAAAGTTTTAGCTTCGTTAAGACCAAAATCATTTTCTAATGATATTGAAAGTTTATCATCTATATCTTGTTGACTACCTTGTATTTGGTATAACTGAGACCCTTTTGTAATATTTGTAAATCTACAACATGGGTTAATAAACTGGTCATCTTGATCAACATTGTCTACAATGATCTGCTTTGTTGTGCCTGGAACGATTGTCTCATCAAACTTTAGTTTGCCAGGAGTATAGCTATAAAACTTGCCATCAACCTCATAAACACCAAAGACTGTATAGTAATATGCTTTTCCATAAATAACTTGAGAATCAAATAAGGTTAGTTCTTTATCCTCGTCCGCCTGCTGTACATCAATGTAAAAGTTTTGAATAATACTGTTTGTATACTGCTCTGCCGTTACATCATTAGCATATGGATCAAATGGAAGGGTGCTCTTTACAACTCTAAGACCAGAAAGTCTAGAGTTTCTATGTAATTCAGCATCAAATGCTGAAATTGAGGGGAAATGTGTAGGTCCAAACTTAAAACTTTTAATTAAAAGCTGATACATTTCACTCATGTTGTAGTTTGTGAAAGAACCTTTGCCTTGTTGGATGGTAAAAGTCGCTGTGTTGGCAAACCTTGGATCATAAAAGCCAAACAAGAGATCTGCCAATCTTTCATAGCCAAATGCAGCGGCACCATTTAAGTATTTCTCTATAAAGTTTGTTCCTATGTTTGGTTCTTCAACAAAAGAAAAGTTATTTGATGTTCCATTTGAAATAATTGTGGCAGGTATTTTAAATTGATTTTCAATTACATTTTTCTTACTATCTGTAAGTTTAAAAAGATTTTCAGATACTAAAAATGATTTTGCTAGGTCAGGATCAACTACTAAACTGTCTCCGAGTCTATAATTTAATAACGAGTTCCTAACAACTTCTGCTTGTTTCTCTGTGGCACTCCAAGCATGTCTTAGGAAAGAAGTCTCTGTAATAAGTTTAGCTAGTTGCTCATAACTGCCAATTGAGCTATAGTTTAATGGAACTGCAAAGTCATTATCGTTAGATGGTCTGTTAACAATGCTCTTATCAGTTTTGATATAATCAATTATGTTTCTTTTATTTTTTGGCAACTTTGGTATTGAAATTGTGACAATGTTGTATAGTTTTTCTACTCCAATATTGCCCTCACCGCCTGGGTCTAACACTGTTGCATTAATATCCGCTGATTTTTCGCCGTTATAAATAATATTTTTTAATTTATCAACAACAGTGACACCACTCTCATTGCTTGCTTGCTCAACAAACTCTTCGTTATTTGGTCCAGTTAATTTAACCTCTTTTAACAAAAGTTCTTTTGTTCCTGCAACTTGATATTGCTCAAATGCATATGCATATGTTAAACTAGTCTCATCTTTGCTGGCATCTAGCTCGCCATTAGTAAAAAATTCATCGCCATTTGAAACATCAAATGTGTTTAAAAAATTTGATGCAACTCTAGCTGATATACTAAATTCATCTAAATCTTTTACTACAAAGTTTCTATCCTCAAAGAAATCTCCAGCATTACTTTCTTGCTGTTTATTTATCAATTCAAATATTCTATACAAAGCCCTAAGAGCTTTATTGCCGTCATCAGACATTTCACCTACTTCGTTAAGAGTGAATTTATCATTTTGTAAAACTTTATCACTTAGTTTTATTGTTACTTGACCGGCATCAGCAACTGTGCTGTCAAACAAAGACATTCTTGGTGTAAATGGGATAGGTAGCTCAATAAATGGCGGATCTCCGATACCAGCTTGGGGATTAATAACAACAAATTTTCCTATGCCTAAACCTGTAACTCTTCGGAGTAAATCTTTAAAATGTTCGCCTTGAATTTGTGTAAAGTCACCTACTGGATTTTCTTTATTCTTGTCTTTTTCCAAGCCACTGGCGGCAGGGAAAGCATTAACAAATTTGACATTGTTACCACCTGTCAAGCCTTTAAAATAAAGATCTAAAATAAACTGTACTGGATCTTCTAAAGCTCCAATATTACCAGCCGGAATAAAATACTCTTTAAGGTTTGCTAAATCTTGTTGTGTAATTTCTTCAAAGTTATTAAAAAAGAATAGTTTTGTAGGTTTAAAGTTTTCTGCCATCTTATACTGCCAAAATAAAATATCTGTTATAAATAGATGTCCTTAACAGTTCTGGAGTTTCTATTCCATAACTTGCATTCTTATATGTATCAATAAGACATAGGTGGTTTGTGTTTTCCTCTAGCGAGGTTAGTTTATCATAATCTAAAACAACAAAACTACTATCTTCCTCGGAGTATACTTTAACACAAAATACAGATTTAAAGTTGTGGTAAATTAACCCAAAGTTGGTTATTTGATTTAAAAGGTTTTCTCTTCTCAAATATGCAGGCTGTTCGTCCCCTGTGTTTGTTGAATAAAACGATGATAGGAATTGTGCTTGAATTGGTAAATCTTGTTGATTCGCAGCCTCTTCAATCGCATAGTATGGTTCATAGAAGTCATTGTTATGTAATGCTTTAACTCTATTTAAAAGTGCATAAGCTATTAGGCTATTACCAATAAAGCTTTCCTTATTAACTGTTCTTTTGGTCAATGCTTCATTCTCTGGTATATCTAACCTAATCGGTCCATCACATAAATTTGTTGTTAGTGTGGTTGGTACTTGAAAAGTTTTTACAATATTGTCCTTGATTGCTAAAGCAGAGTTTGCTGTTAGTGCCACTCTAAAATTAACATTTTGTGCCACACTTAAACTGTTTAGTGTAAAGTTGTTTTGTTCTGTCCTATCTTCTGTTAGAACTTCTTGCTTAGTTAATCCGTCTATCTTCTTAGAGGGATACACAATAGGATCTTTGTCTATATTTTTATTTATGATGTCATTAAATGAATTTAAGTATCTTAAAGTATCATCATAGGAGATGTCTTCTAATGGCGAGGACTCATTATTTAGTGCCTCAACTCCATCGATTGTAAGATTTAAAGAAGTTAAATACCCAAAATAATTGTTAACTATTTGTTCTTCGCTAAAATATTTTGATGCCTCAGAAAGACCCCGACCAAGTAACTCTTCCCTGCTGAATGTACCAACCAAATCAGCCTTCTCTTCTAACACATTTACACCAAAGTTTATTTTAGAAATATCGATAATTCTTCCAAAATCCTTATTGATTGAATTATCTGTGTTGTCTAAAAGATGTTTAGCCTCTAATGAATTTAAAAGCACATTATAAATTTTCTCATTGATATTAAGTAAAATTCTTCTAACTTCATCATTTAAGTTAATTGATTCGCTATTATCATAAAATTTAAAAACATCATCAATATTTTCCGATGTCTGTCGGATGTAGTCTTTAAATGTGTCTATTGTATTTTTTGTTTGGAAGCTAAATATTTCAATAATTGAACCGTTGTTTATTTGTAATTCTGAGAGAAAGTTATTTTCGTTCCTCAAAGCTGGCAATAAAATATTATTTAGGTACTGAACTGTCGCATCAACAAAAGATACTTTTACATCGTATCCATATCTATTTGTTCTATCAAAATCTTTTGGTATTTTCAGAGATGCTGCATATGTTTCACCCATTACTTGTTTTAAGTTGCTATCAAAAGTACTTGGACTTATGTAAATGTTCTCATTGTCGTTATAAAAATATCCCAAAACATTTTCTACTAATGGTGTAGTCTCTAAATAATCATTGAATTCCTTATTTTTGTTTAAAAATTCAACAGAATTATTGTCTTTTGCAAATGACATTGAGTCTATACCAAAAAAGCATCCCAATGTGTTATCTGTTTTAAAGTGAAAAAATAAATCAGTCATATAAGAATAATTGTTCTTCTTATTAAAGTTTTTTGTAAAAAATTCTTCTTGCAACTCATATGGTGTTTTTTCTATAGATGAGTAGCTGGTCTCGTCTGCTATTGTGTAATCAACAAACTCTTTGTTAACAATTGACTTATTTTTAATAATAACATCTTTAAAAATTTTATTGTAAGCTAACTCATTACCCTCGTTATATATCTTGACATACGAAAATAGTGAATCAAACTTATTCTTGAGATTGACTCCTACATTAACTAATATGCCATTGTTTGTCTGAGTTGCGACATCGATTAGATCATATGTGTTTTCTTCTTTGTAGTAGCTTGTAGGGACTAAATCAATATCTTCCGTATATGAGAATCCAAAGGAAATTTTTGAATCTATGAAAGTTTCTTGTATCTCAATATCGCTAATCAAAAACTGACACAAAATTCTTTTATCACCTAGGTTAGATGCTAGTTCATATGACAATGATTCTAGTTTAATGTCATTGTTTGTTACTGATTCTTGATTTAAGATTTCGATCATTATTGACATTCTTCACCATCTTCTTCTTGTAAGGCATTATAAATAGAAATTTCTTTGAAATTACTTTCGAATCTAGCCTCTTCATCAAACAACACATTTAGGTAATTTTCTACAGAGTCTAGGTCTTCAAAATCTTCTTTATCAAAATATAGTCTTTTTAGAGACTTATTCTTTTCAACATTGCCTTCTGTATCTACTACCTCATATATTTCAACTTCAAACTCTGGACTCTCCCCAGATGAAAAAACATTTGCCTCTTCAATTGAAAGTAAAAGATCTTCATTCCCTTTATCAAAGTAAAGACTTGAAAGGGTGCCGCCGCCTTTTATTTTTTGCTGTAATTGGTATAGTTTATACTTTACATTAACATAAAACTGTGGAATTCTTTCTTCGTTTGTGTTCACACCATTTAATGAAGAGGACGAAATAACAATATTGTTTATATCAGTCGTAATAATCTCAGCTTCAGATGTTGAAAAAACATCACTGGCTGGTAAATATTCCCCTTCGTAAAACTGTATTGACCATGCAGGAGCATTTTGAGTTCCAATCTCATATGAGCCAATTGGGTTTTTTAAGTTCATCGAAGGAAGTTCTGTATCGTTCTCTTCAATCAATAATTGACCTGGAGTTGTATTTTTCGAAAACAAAGATACTGTTGATTTTTGATATAAGCCATCTTTAATTCTTTCTGAGGAGCTATTCTGATTCTCATTATTACTCGCATCATAAATGATTTCTGAATCGTAAAACTCATAAAATGCCGGTTTAAATTTATTTATCGACATTAACTCCCTACCCTTCTTTGTTAGAACAACATCTAACACTTCTTCTTTTTTATCAAAAATGTCAGCCATTATTCTTCATCTCCGTCGTATTCTAAGCCTATGTCAACCTTTGCCATTTCTATTAGAGAGTAAAAATCATGTGGATAATTGTATCCCAAAACAGGATTGTTTGGTTCTGTGCCATAAATTGATTTATTTTTAATATCATCGTAAGTAAAATTTCTTCGATATTTTGCTTTAAATATTTTAAATCTCATTTCTTTTGGTAGCTTACCACCAAAAATATCATTATTTAAAACACTTGGACTAATAATTTCACCCTCTTCAATTTTATGATTAATATTAAATTGTTCCATGGCAACTTTGGTGCCAGCACTTGGTAGCACACCTTGCCACCACTTTGATAAGTCTTCTTGGCTTAAATTTTCTGTTACTTCAAAAATATACATCGCAAAAGGTGGCAATATTTGTCCATATTCATCCTGTTCTAAGCGGTGTGCGGATGCATCTCTAGCATCCATGTAATTTAATCTTGGTGGTAAAATCAATTCTCTCTGTGTTGCCAACATAGTTGATAACGAGCCTCGATTATCCTTGTCAATATTGCTGTAAGCTCTTTCAAATTGATCTATAGGGTAGTGGAAAAATGTCTCTTCCTGACACTCGTTTGTTACAAAAGGTATCACAATCAAAAATTCTTTAAGTTCGGCTGATTTTGACAATTGACTTACAACTTTTTGTTCTATTTCAAATCCAACGGCGGTAGCTAATGAACCAGTAGTTCTAGCCGCACTAGTTTCTGGACCTCTAGCAAATAATTTTAATCCACTGTTTGTGTCTGTTGAATATTGATGCCACACACCTCTATTAACATCAGTTATGGCATCGCCGTCGCCGCCTGATGTTCCATCTGGGTAAAGTGCTGTTACACTAACATAGTTGTGTGTGGGGCATTCCCACCTTAGTGTTGGTGTCCATTGCCCAATATTATTTGACACAAATAAATCAACACCAGCTTCAATTGTCATAAATGGAGAACTGGAATTTACAGATGATGTGCCAAAGCCTTTAGCTAAGGTAAGGTCTGCGTCGTCCATTTGTTTATTTTTATATGTTTTTGTTGAATAAAACATTATGTCATTTAATGTAGGATCTCTATCAGTTACAGCAGTTCTAAATGAATTATAGTCAAAATTAATATTTACAATTGCTTCATTGTAAGCCCAAGAGGCATTTGGCTGGACATATCCGTTTGTTCTTCTAATTTCTTCATTTTCTAAGCCAACCCAATCAAGACCACCACCAGTTGTTGATAGTATCGATTGATAATAGCAGGAATGTACTGCATATGGATATCCATTAGCAGACGGATCATCGTGATTTGAAAAATTGGACTTTTTAGAGACTACAATATCTAAGCTATAATTATCAAAGTTTCCTTGTGTAAATTTCCACTCTGATTCTGGTTTACTTTTAATTGATGTAAGAACTGAATCTTCAATAAATGTATCTACTACACCAGCATAAAAGTTAGATGCTGCCAAACCATAATTTGAATCAATATACCCAACAGAAGCAGTGGAATTAAATGTATTTTCATAGTCATTTTCAACAATTAAAGATGACGGATTCAAATAAGAGGCTGGATCTATGATCGCCTCAAATGGAATTCTATTCCACTTTTGGTTATTAGCATCCTCAATCTCTCCCCCTGTGACTAAAGGTCCGTTAACCCAATTAGCACTATCAATAGCGGTACCGGCTCTAATTGATCCATAAGTCAATCTAGAAAATACAACATTGTTCAATGTTTGGAAAGAAGCAACAGACCCAGCCAAAGTAGCATCGGGCTGTACAGACTGGCTAAATAATGTTGAAAGTTGTAAAGTCCTTTGTGATGGATAAAATCCATCATAAGGTAGTAGCTTTTTAGCTGCTGATATTTTTAATGAGATTGTTTTTGCATCTCTTTGTTGTATTTCTCTGACTATTTCAATCGCTGGAATATCATCTGAGTGGGCAAAGGTCTCCAAGAAAACATTGTTATTCTCTGTTGACTGACTTCCTGTTAAAGATAAAGACTGATAGTTGTCATTTAAAAGGTCGCGACCGGCATCAACAACACTTTCAACATATTCTGATATTCTGTATTCTGGTATAATTGAGTGATCTTTAGCAATAGTTCTTAATTCGCTATTCCATATAGAGTAGTTATCATCAAATGGTCCCTGCTGCGCAGAATCTACTGTCCCAAAATGAACTGTATTTCTAGGTAAACTAGATGTTATGTTAACAAATCCAGTAGAACCAGATAAGTAATATCTTCCGAACCTTACATTCAAATCTCCAATAGAACCACCTTGAGTTGCGGTGTCTTGGTCTCTATTGACCAATTCTCCTCTTTTTGTAGAATCTCCAATGTTATCTCCGTCAACATCCATTGACCACAATGAATAACTTTGAAAACCGCCACCTTCTTGTGACCCATTTAGTTTTGCAACTCTATCATCTAAAGAGTCTCGCCAATTAAAAATAAATGTATTTCTGTCTCTTACTTTTGATAAGTAAGCATTTGTTTCCTTTGGATAGATTGTCTCGCTGTAAAATAATGATATTAATTTAATATTATTTACATTTTCTATTGTTGATTTACCAGTATATAAACTTGAAATGTTATAAAATAAAGAATCTCGCTTATCTAATATTTTAAAGTTTTTAGATGGGTACGGATTTCTTAAATCATCATTTACAGTATCATAATAATTTCCATAAAAATCATATTCAGATGCAAACGGGTAAGTCAAAATTAAATCTTTTTCTGTTGGGACACCACCAAACTTCTCCATGCTTTTTAACAAGTGTAACATTGGCTTGTATTTTGAAGAAACAGGAGAATGTACAACTCTCATTTCATCAGCAGCCGTTGAGGCAATGATAACATTATTTTCTTTTATGCTTCTTGCAATTGGATGCTCACCAGTTCTTCCTTGCTTGAAAGAAGGGTATCCATATGGTCCATTTATATTTAAAAAATAAATACTTGCTGATGTAGGCTGTTCAACACCTGTATAGGCTGTTGGAGCTAGTATCAAATTACTATTTTCAGTTATTTCATAGTGATATCCGTGAGAGCCTATTTTGCTTGCTGGTGTAGAATAGTAGGCAAAATTAATAATTTGGTTTTCTTCATCACCCCTTAGAGCCCCACTAAAAAATGTGATTCCATATGAGCTTGTGTTGATACTATTTGCAGCATATCCATATAAACCATCCATAGATAGTTCTGGATCTGCTGATGTGTTAATCCACCAGTATCCAAAATCTTTCTTTGGGATTTGGTAATTGAAGAAGCCATTATCTTCAAAGGAACCGGTAAATTTAGTTCCAGGGGCACTTTCTTTGATTCTGTTGACCCTGTTCCTTTGTACCTTGTGATATGAAGCTGTCACTGTAGAACCAGACTGGTAACCACCAAAAGCACTTGGCTTAGCCAAAAAGTCGTTTAAGCTGTTAACGGGGTCTCTATTTCTAAATGGTAGTGCATTGTAAGGGCTTAATTCTGCCGCTTCAACATCTAGGAAGCCTTCACTCAATGTAGCCACTTCGCCAGGGGCTGAGAAGCGGTTAACTATAACAGTCTTATTAAATGTGCCATTAGACAATGATCGGTTTGGCAGTTCGAAATCAAGAACACCAGAAACAGCAGTTGATTCAGATTCTGTAATATCAAAGCCGTTTTGTTGTACAAAGGCAAAGTTGTTTTGTCTTCTACCATTAGTCATAACAACTTGATAATTTTTATCAAAGTTGCCTAAAGTTTTAGAGCCTGTGGTGGTAGCAATATTTTTAACATTGTAAACTCTCTTAATGGTTTCGTCTCTAGAGAATTTAACTCTTGGAATATTAAAATCATAAGTTGTAGCTGCATCGTCTGATCTTGGATTGTGTATTGTGGTCACTTCGCCAGTTGTTGCTGTAACCTTAAACAACTCTGGGCGATCGTCAGTTTCTGCAACCTCTATGTGCCGATGTTTATATCCACCAACATGTTGCTCTGTAAAGGGACCTTGTAACGGTTCCTGTGTGCTATAAAATATGTCTGTGTGGTGTCCGTTAAGCACTGCACCGACACCACCTGAAAAGAATCCTGCACCTGCGGATTGCTCTGCAAATTTTAATGGTAAATTATTTTGAACTAAATTGACACTTTCAACATCAGAAGTTGTGTTTGTGATACCAACATTGTATGTTGTAAAATTCTTTGTTATATCGCTTGAAATATTTGGAGTTTCAGTCCGTGTCAAGGTAATTGTGTTTTTGGCTTCTTCAGTTTGAATTATTGGTAATATTACATTGCCATCTCTAGTAGATGCATCATCCGGTCCAATAGTGTTGCTTAAAATATTGCCTTTTACTTTAGCACCTCTAGTAATATCAATATGCTTTTCTCTTTGATATGTTGAATGGATAGATGCTCTTGATTTTAATGGTGGGTCGGTACTGTATACATCCAGGTCTTCCCTGTCTCTTTTTGCTCTAAGCTTGTAGAATGCATTTTGCCCATCTGTATCAACAGCATTTTCGTTTCTTTTATTTTCATATCTGTTTAGATAAGTTTCAATATTTCTTTCAGAAACTGGATTTTTAGATCCTTTAAATTTTGGGAAGTCTCTTCTTCTTGTTTCTAGTGCGAAAGTACTCCCTTGAACATGTGTATTGAAGTTTTTAAATGATTCAATAAAATCTTCACCCACCACATCTTTCGGCTTTACATCGGTAGAAGCATCTTCATAGTAGCTTTCGTATGGGGCAATTGGATTCGCAACACCTGGAGAATGACCAGATACTGTTTTATTACCAATTTTGTTTTGAGTGTCGATTTTTCTACCAGGAGGCAAAATCCTACTTACATGGCTTCTTTCAAATAAATGATTTTCAATTACTGTTCTTACTCTTTCTGATGCATTGGCAGAAGCTGGCATTAAATTGAAGAGAACACTTTCAATCGCACTATCTAAAAATTTATAAAGTTGAACATACTTTTCTAAATCGGGCTCGTTTTCCACTCTCTCAAAAAAGTTTTGTCGAGCTAACCTCATTTCTTTATGAAATACTTGATGATCAACAATTGGAGAACCAATCATGGAAGCATAATCAAGTACACCAGCAAATGTTTTTAGCATCTCTCTTGAAATGGTATCATACATACTTGCTTCTAAAGAGAAAAAATATTTAACTGGTCTTGCATCAATAAAGAATTTATCATCATCTCTTGCAAGAATCTCAATCATGTTATCAGTATTAAGATTCTCTGGTATTTGCTGTGTCATTATATTCAAATACTGAATATCTTTGACATCTGAGGATACTGGGAATCCCTTGCCTTCAGCAGTGTGTTGAATGCCAACTATTTTTGAATAATTTTCTGCTGGATACTTTGTAGTAAAAGTCAGAGAACCTGAAGATAAGTCTGGTACTACAAATTCTCCTGAACTGTCCGATGAAGTCACCTGATTAAAGGCAAGGTTCATTGCTAAAGAATCAAACTTAGGAATAAAGATTGTGTCTAAATTATTTCCTCTAAAACTAAATGAGTTTTTATAAGGTCTTGCTCTACCAAAAGAGGTAACATCTCTTGAATGTGATTTTAGTTCATCATCCTCTAAGTAATCTGCCCATGCCAGAACAGATAACAATTTCATATTAGCTCTATGAGTTAAAGACCCTGTAATATTTTCTTTTTCAGCACCAGCATAAATTCTCTTATCGGCACCTGTGAAGCCTGTTCCTTGTGCTGATGTTAAGGCTGAATTTAACGAAAAGGAATTTTGTAAAACATCTTGAATGTAGTTATATCCATTAAATTCTAGTGTCCATGGACCGGAGCCAGAAACAACTGTGAATGGATCTAAGTCGTATTTTACACGAACTGATAAGCTCCATCTTGAATTATCATACACATCATAGAACCTATCTGATTCTAACAGTACTCCTAAAGATGAACTTAGTTGAAACTTTGCTGTATTATCATCTTTTACAACCCTGACACTAATATTAGCAAGGTCTGGTGATGGCACAGTGGTTGAGTTTGCATCTTGAGCTTGTCTTATTCCAAAAATTGACGCAGTTACAATGGCTGGTTCAGTAAGTTGCACTGAGTCATGGTATGTTGGTGGTATTTTTGGAAAAATAGCATTACTTTCCACTGTAAATGGTAAATAAATGTCGTCTGTTGATCCTGAAATAAATGGTGCGGTGTCTGCATTGCCTGCTTCAGCAAAGTTATAAATAACACCTTGTGTGTTCTGATTGTCTGCAAATGGAGTTAAATCCAAAGAATCAAACTTTATTGAACTGTTTTTATAATCGTCCTTAATAAAGTATTCTGCCTTGTCTGCATATACATTAAAGTTAAATAAATCATCATCAATGCCATAGCATCTTAATAAGTTTCTAACTGATTTTATAGTACCCTTTGATTTGTTAATATAATTTAAGTTGTTATAAATATTTTTGTAGATAAGATTCTTAATTTCATTTAATTTATCTTCAAATTTTCTCTTGTCATCTTGATCTAAAATTGTTTCCAAGACCCTCTTATCAATAAACATCTCTGGAATATCAAATCCTAAAGAGGTTAAGAGTCTTCTATTGTGTGGGTTCGCTGCAACACTGTTATTGTCTTGATACTCAGCTTCGTGAAACTTTACCATCTGAGTGATCTGCAAGTATAAGCTATCTAAATAGCTGCCCAGTACTTGCAACAGGTTCTGTATCTCGCCGCCTTGATTTAAATCTTCATCCATCATCCACAAGGGAATAGAGTCTTGTAAACTACCAACATTCTCTGCATCATACTGTGTGCCAGATGCTTCTAAGTTGCTAGACAATGCGTCAACATCGGGATGTATTGAATAGATGATTGGATCACCTTTTTCCGCTCCAACACCTGACTGTACAATAGCGGATCCAGTGTCGCGACTATTTGAAACATAGCCAGTCCAGACTCCATTAGCTAGGCGACCTGAATAGTCTAAAACTGTTGAATCTGTTGACAATGCTCCTGTTTTGCCTTCATTAAATTTGAAGTAACAAGCCAGTTTTAATGGGTTGTCGTTATTAACCTTGTTAGTATCAGTATTTCCGCCACCATTTACAACACTAAAGTAATTTCTACCAATCTCTTGAGCATTTCTTGGCTCTTGCCAAAATCTAAATTCATCCAGCGAACCAGATAATTTACCAAAACCAGCGGGGGTTGCTGGGAGAATATTGTAAAAGTCACCTCCTAGAGCACCGACTGTAAGCTTCAAAGAGCCTGTTTGAGCAACATTTACACTTGTTGCTGTTGTACTATTGACAAACTCACCATCAAGATATAAATTGGCTGTGTAGGTAGACCCAGTGTAACCATATACAATTGCATAGTGATGCCAATCGGTATCACTAGTTCCTAGCCCAGTTGACAAATTTAAAATAAAGGTGTCTGAGGGGTTGTTGTAATAAGAAATAAGATTACTAGTCCCAGCCGATGATATCATGTAGGCACCGAAAGCGGAACCAGATGGTTCTACAGTGCCACGAATATCAAATATTGCTTCTGAACCGCCTGCAACACCAAAAGATCCTTTTTTTAACCAAAACTCAACTGTAAAACCTTCTGTAAAGTCTAGTCTAAAGCTTTGTTGTTGGCTAGATGTTGTATTCCAAATTTGATCTTTCTGATAACCAAATGCTGTAATATGTTCTGGCAAACTTGAAGAGTAAAAGCCAACAGAATTGGTACCATCGTTAGTTCCCCACCCATCAGGTGAAAACACTGCAAAACCAGTTGATTTTGGATAATCAACATCTAAAATATGTCGTTCTAGTTGTGTTATTTCATTTCTAAATGCAATTTTTTCTGCATTAGAACCATCGTATGGATACTGATTATAAATGCGTTTAATCGCATCTTCATAATATTTCTTAGCTGATCCATATTTTACAAAGCTGCTGGCTGAAGCATAGTTTAAGTCTGGTTGGATTAAAGAGTCTTCAATCCTTATTTGCTTAACTTCTTCACTAGATTCTATGTCCTGCCTAAATTCATCGAGACTTTTTTTATTAGCACCTCTAAATTGTTGTGACTGGGACTTTTGTTTTGAAAATAAATCTTTAATCGACATCATTTACCCTAAACTTAAATTTAGCTCTCTGTTCTGAGTATTCGCCTACTAGATTAAATAGGAAGGTAAGTTGATAACTGTACCCACTTTGTAGCATACTCATATCTAAATCAAAATAATTACCAGAGACATCATAAGATAGTTGGGTATATGATTCATTTCCACTTCCGGTACCATAAGAAATAACTTCAAAGTTGTCTACCACTCTGTTTAATTTGTAGTATGCTTTTTCTATTGGAGTTGTTTCAATTTGTGTTTGTGCCACAGTGTAAAGGTTTGGATTCCAATTCTTTGGACGAACATAAAGTCTAAAGTTAGCAACTTCATCTGTTGAGTAGGTTGTTTTAAGATTTGTAATGTTTACTACCCAATCTTTAATTGGATAATTTGCTGCACTCTCTAGCGGTTTAACTGTAATAGCCGAGCCGGTAAAAAGCTCTTCAGTGTCTGAGTCGTCAGACCAAACAGGGTATACGGTTGTAATCGAAGAAGAATTAAAAGCAATGCTCGCACTATAAATGCCTGTTGAAACTTTATTGGCTCCGGCTCTATCAAGACCATCTGTGGGCACATCTCCACCGGCTGGTAATGGGAGTCCAGATCCGACTGGTCCAGTAGATCCTGAATATAACCTTACAAGCGGGTTGCCCAATGGAAGATCAACTAACTGTCCCCTAATATAATTGTACAAGTACAAAGTGTTTAAATTATCGGCAGCGGGTGCTCTTGAACTGCTTAGGTAGAAGTTGGAACTATCATCAGCCTGATGATCATTGAATCGAGCTTCTAAAACCGGTCTTCTATGAAAAAACTCACTTCCACGAGCAAAGAACTTTTTAGTGTAGTAAGATTCTGTCGCTTGTTCTTGGCTTGAAGTTAGAAAAACACCAAAGCCATAACTTCCTGTGACTCCTTTTAGCCACTCTTCAACAATCGTAGTTACATTTAAGTTTAAATCTTCAGTACCGCCATCAAAAGACTGAGATGCATGCATATCTGGAGTGTCCCCTGATCCGGTTAAATAATCACCACCTTGGACTGACCAAATTGTTGATGAGTTGGCTTTCTCCCAATTTGATTCACCAAGATCGGTGTAATTGTTCATATCTAATCCAGTGCCCTCATTCCACGATTGTGAAATTGCGGCGACAGTCAAAGTAAAATCTCTCGGTGTTGACTCAACATGTTCAGCGTCATACATGCGAAGGTAAAAATCAACTGAGCCTGAAGCCGGGATAGTACCTGCCGTTCTTGCTGCGGCGACGGCTGTTGTGTCGAATTCTACTAGGACCCTAGATAACTCGCTAGAAGCTGATGTGGCTTGCCCATAGATGCTAAACACTTCTAAAATGTCAGCAGCACCCATGTTTGATCCTGTACCACGGGTTGTTAAACCTTCTTTGAAAGCATTTGTTATTGTATTGTCTTTGGTGGCAAAGAATCTTTTAATAGCCATTATCTAATTTCTCCAACAATATCAGAATCTAAATTTTTAATTTCAAAAATTAAATTTTCTGGTATTCTAACTAGTCTTTCGTCCGCTGTTGTATTTGAATCAATGTCGTACTGAACACTGCTGTATCCTGCACCAAACTTTCTTACAATCTGTACATTCTTTGTGTCAACAACACCATCAACATCATTTAAAGTTGAGTAGATGTCAGAGATGTAAATTGGCTCTCCTAAATTAAATTTAGTTGTATATTTTTGTTTTAGTGCATCAATCGCATCATTCAAGACTAATGTAAAATCTTTTTCAAGTTCACCAACTAATTCAAAATTAATGCCAATATTAACAATGCCTGCATCCAAAATGTCAATTGAATCATTAATCATTTTATAGTGATTTAGCCATTGCTTAACATTTTCTTTTAAAGAGTCGGAAGCATTAGCTAAGTTGCCATTTTGATTTTCTGCGATTACATACAAGTTTAAGTTTCTTTTAGAACTGTTTGAATCTTGTGAAATGTTTGCTCTTTTAATAGCACCAAACTTGGAAGGCATTCTGTACAATATTGCTAAGTAATCTTGTTTTGTAACTGCTCTATTTTGTGCAGCATAATTATCAATTGCACGAACTTTAATTTCATCTGCTGTTGGGGCGGCAATGTTGCCAACAATAGCTTCTTCATTGTCAACCTCAAAAGCTGAAATTTGTTGCAAAGCAGTTGTATTAGCGATATCGCTCTGCCTAAATTCAACGATCGCATTTACGACACTATTAACGGAGCTTACGGCTGCATTAACAGTTGAGGAACTATTTTTTCTGTAGCTAACTGTTAAAGTGGTATTAACTGGTACAATACCCAATTTTTCTGTTTTAAGGATTTGTGATGGATCAAAACTAGTATCAGAGAAAAACTGTTTTCCATTTAATTGTAGTGCTGCTGCTGTTGGGTCTGGGAATGATTTATTTTCAATCTCAGTCTCTGAACCAAAGCCAAACTGAAGATGAGTGTCTCCTTCAATATTTTGTTCCATGACAAATCTTCTTGGAACATACATGTCTCTAACAACATATGGTACAGTCTCTGAGTCGTCTCCGAGGTTTCTGATGGACCTGAAAACAGTATTCTGTGAAAGGTATTCAACTTCGTAGTATTCGTTACCATCGGAGTCTACTACACTTGTAATCTCAGAAATGTTTGTGTCATCAACTTTTAGTTTTAAAAATCTCTCAAAATCGCCAACTACGATTGTATCTTGTGATAATTCTCCAGAGACAATTGTTCCATATGCCTTGTAGGCAAAGCTAGTTGGAGTACCATTTGCATCTACGGCTGCAACTTTAATCTGTGTGTTGGCATCTGCAAAGTCAACATCATCTGCTAGTGTGTAGGCTGAGCCATTATCTGATGATAGTAGCGAACCAGCCTTTAAAATTGGAACATAATCTGTATTTGGTCCTGTGCCTGCATCGTTTGCTGGAACTGAAACATAGAAAGCAGCTTGACCGGTTGCGACGGGAGTGGTGCCAAATTTATATCCAAGTTGTTTTGCAATCTTAAAAATACTATCTTCTAGGATAGCTGAATCCATCAATGTTTCGTTAGTTTGAAAGTCTACATAGAAAGACATAATATCACCTATGTATGCAATCATGTCAATCATCATGGCACCAAAGGATGCATCATTAAAATCCTTATAAGTGTTTGGATAATAAATTTTTGCATAATTGATAAGGTCCTGCTTGATTGAAGCAAAATCTCTATTTGTGTAATTAATTGGCGGCTTTACCGTTGGCATTATTCTGTCTCTCCGTTCAAGTTAATGAGGATGTTATCATTAAAATTTAGTGGTGTAATGTAGTAGTTTATAGCTATGCTTATTAAATTTGAATCAATATTTGAATCATCAAACCTGACACTTCGAACTTTTATAAATGGCAGGTAGGCTTTTGCCTGTTCTATTACTCTAGATTTAAATCTGTCTTTTACATCTGATGTGTAGTTTTCAAATAAAAGACCAAAGGCACCACAACCAAAGTTTGGATCCATTATTCTTTCACCGGGTGTTGTTAAAACTAAATTTTTAAAATTTTGCTTTACAGTAGAAGCAAGATCCTTTGTTAATCCATAAGGACCATCTTGTTTAGTAACTCTCAATGGTAGTTTAACGGATATTCCTATCGCCATTTTTAATCTTCCTCGTTAAAATTAATTAGACTCTTAAGTGTATTATCTAAGATATCGTTTTGTGCTATAATAGGAATATCTTCATTATCACTCCAGAATTTTAGAGGATCAAATGTAAAATAATCGCGGATTCCATTCAAAATGAAGTATATATCAAACAATGAATCGCCTTCTGGGTATTCAAATATATAGCCTAATGGTTCTTCTGGTATATCCTGAAAATAATTGTCTAAAACTTTTGCAAACACTGACTCAAAAGAAGAATTGGCTTCTTGTACAATTAATTCCTCAGACTTTGTGGTAAAATCATAGTTTGTTTGCTCTGTAAACAATGAACAAATCAAATATTCTTCATATATCTTGACATCTTTTAAGCTAGTTTTGAATTCAATAAACAATATGTTTCTAAAAGCATCTTTAATTTTATCTGGTAATATTTGAGATTTAAAAATATTTCCAAAGGTAGGGTTCAAAATAAAATAACTTGCAAAGAACAGCTTAATTCTTTGTTCAACTATGTTTGCTGTATTTGTCTCTACAAACTGGCTAAATCCTATCATTGTTCATCCTTCAGCTTTTTAATTAAACCGCTCATTTTAAACATATTATTCATATAATAATCTACAGCCTCTGTTGACTCATCAAGCAAACCATCAAGTTTTTTCTTAACTTCGCTTGCTAATACTTGTATCTTCTGTCCTTCTTGTCTTAACCCATCTAGTCCAGTAAGTTCATCTACTTTAAGTCCCTCTTTAATCTTTAGATAGTTTACTATCGCTAGGTTTTGTTTTTCAGCAGCAGCAGCTTTATCTAATGGTCCAAGAGGTGTTACCAAGTTAATCGGTGTCTTTAGTATTACTTGCCCTTCTTTAGAATCTGATGGGGTATAAGAGTAAACTAAATTAATTGAATCGTCCCTGTCGATTCTAAGACCATTTATATTATTATCTGTTATAACGGGTGCAAAACTGTATAAATTCTTTCTAATATTTTGTACAACAACACCATCAGGATCAAGTGGACCTGGGGATGGATATCCGTATGCAAGATAACCATATTTATTATCTTGTAAATTTATAAACGATAATATTTGCTGGTAGTTCTTTTCACTGAGGCTGTCAAGCCCAGTAATTTCACTGCCAATAGATATTTCTTGTGAAAAATTATTTGGTTTAGCAACAACATACTTTGATGGAGTTGAATCCGCCCTAACCAGAAAAACTTTTTTATTTAAAAATCTATTTTTATCTAGTTTGGTGCCAACTCCCAGTATTTCTTTAACCGGGGCTTCTAATGCCTTTTCTAATGTTGCTGGTAATTTCTCTGTTTTGTATACAAATAAACTATTATTAACCAATGGATTAGTAAAAAGTGCAAAACCAAATTTTAAACGATCAAACTGTACAAACAGGGGGGCTTGAGTATCTTCAACAATTTGCCCACTTAGAACATTGGTGCCCTCAATTAAACTCTCTGCTGACTTTAATAATTCTTTTTTATCTTGCTGGTTTATCAAATCCGAAGTTGAATTTTTTGCTTGCCCATATGCTGAATTTATTGTATCGCAAGCTTTATTGATAGAGTCAATGATTGAATTTAACTTATCTAATACTGTTTGTTCTTTATCAGCGGCAGTTATAACAAAGTCTTCAAATAAATCACGACCTTCAGTGTCTTTTGATGTAAGATTCACAAAACATGGGCTTGTTCTTCTGGTAACTGTTTTTAAAGACAATTCATCAACAATATTATTATTAATAAACTGATTTAGATAGATGAATAGGGTTGATAGATTCACTTCGTTTTTTAATTCTACTTTTATTAAATTTAGCACATTTAAATCATCAACAACAACTTGATTTAATTTTTTTACATCGTCAGTGACAAAACCTTGTAAAAGGTTTTTAAACTCTGGTACTGTTAAGTTGTCAGAGAGGTTTTTAAGATAACTTAAAATAAGCCGTTCTTTATTGACCACACCTTCTTGCTTTGATAATATTGGATAAATCTCAATGGCTCCATTTAAAATGTTGCTTAGTGGTTCTATGCCACTCTTTGTTAGCATTGCCACTATGTCAATCTTTATTATATTCTCAGCCAACTTTGAAATATTTTTTGAACTACCAATAGAATCTAGAGATTGTTCTGGACCACCTAATAAATCTAAAGCATTTTCTAGTTGACTGTTTATACTATCTCCTAAAAACTCAGTTGCTTCGGAGAAAGACCTTTGAGCTAAATCTTGCAGGTTTGATATAACTGTCGATAAAATATTTGCAAGAGCAGCTACTGCAACTTTTTGCACTTCTGCCTCTATCTTATCGCGGATTGCAGCTTGAAAATCTAAAACAAACAAGTAATCAATATTGTCAGCCAAGCCAATCAAATCTTTTAAATCTTTTTGTACAAATTTTTGTATATTTTCAAAAGCCTCTTTGTAATCTTTTATTGTTTCGATGGTATCTAATACATCTTCTCCAAGGTCTTTTAAACAAGAATCAACAACATTCGTCACATCTTTTGCAACATCTTCAGACAAATCCTCTATATTACTTAATGTGTTGCTCAAGTTAGAAAGGTCATCCTTTAAGCCTTTGGCTGCTAATTCGGACCAATCAAACTTTGTTAAAATTTTATCATATATCTGGTCTAGATCTCCGCTATCAATGATAGAGGACAAATCTTTCAAGAATGGGTCATTAGTTGTTGCGGCAGCAACTACAGAAATTTGTTTTTGAGCCTCAAACAAAAGCTTTTCTTTTGTGTTGTAGAAATATTCTTCAATTGGCTGTCCAACCTGTTCTTTTACCTCCACACCTGATAGTGAGGCTATAGATTTACCTATATTTGATATTTCTCTTGTTATCTGTTTTGCAGTTTCAAGTTTTTGATTAATATTTTGTAGTGTATCGTCTGCTAAATCCAAAAAAGAAGGTTTAATTTGTATTCTTGGGTAATGATATCTTAATAAAAACTCATCAATGCTCTTAGAGATGGCATTTACATCGTCATATGTCTCGTTTCCAAGCAAAAAGTCGATATCAGAACCACCTTTTTGTAGGTTTAAAAAGTCAAAACTTGGATTATCGCCGGAGGATTCAAGCAATAAAATCTCATTTGAGTTGTAAAAAAAGCCATTTATAGTTGAATTTACCATGATTATTGGGTATTCACTGCTTTTTATTATGGTATTTTGGTAGTGTTGATCAGAAATAACATAAGGATCTAAATTCTTATTATAGACACCTTTTTTGACTAACACTTTCTTAAAATATTCACTAATAAATGCTAGCTCACCGTCAATACCACTCTCATTGCTCTTTGTGTCTTCTTTTGTTCTATCAACATCAGACAATAGCTGGTAGATAAAATCTAGATTACTCAAAGGCTCATTTAATTGATACTCAAATGGAATGTTATTTCTTTGTTTTTGTGGTTCTTCGACAATTGTATTGTTGTAATAATTCTCTTTTTTGTTTGAAAATACCGCTAATAGTTGATAACTGTCATCGTAATAAAATGATATGTCTTCAGTTATCGCTGTTTTATCATAATCTACAAAAAGTGGATTTATATTTCTAACATTTCTATATTCTGTAAGTAAGTATCTGTATTCGTTTGCTAGAGATTGTGCTGTTGTTATCGCATCAAAATTATATCTTTTTGATAAAATAGAAGCTGCTGCATCAGCATCCAAACCTTCGTTTAAGAAATATTGTTTTGTTGCACTTAAAGAGTTATTATCTTGATCTAAAAATAAAGGAGGGGCTAAATCTACTTCTTCTTGCTTAGAAAATAAAACTGATGATATTTTTCCTATTTGCTCTTGTATAACAACATCTGTTGACTTTGCCGCCACTGGATTAAACTTTAAATTAAGGGCATTCATGCCTGTTAAAGTTAATTTAACATTTCCAATTTCATCTAAATTAATTGGTTTGTTCTTTGGCAGTAAAACAAGAAATGAATAATCAAATGCTAGACAAAAACGAACTATTGACTTTCCACCCTTTGAAATTTTAACATCTTCTACCAAGTCAATTGGTGTGTTTGTTATGTGTGTATATTTTTTTATGTTAGCATTACCTGCATTCTGTCGGTTAAAAAGAGTTCCAACTTTATTGAATATGTCATTTTTTATCTGCTGCATTCTTTGAGAGGCAACAAATTCTGATAGATTTTTTATACCGCCAACTTCAAAAACAGAGCAAAGAACTGGAAAGCCAGTATTAAATGGTGAGCCATTCGTAGAAATAAAGAAATTACAATTTACTGGCGAGTCCATGTCTTTTGATGTAAGATCATTAAGTACTAATTTATTCCAGCCAGATGCTGAAAGGTCTAGTGGGTTCTCGCTTCTTATTCTATCTTCTAAAAAGGTTCCCTCAATATAAGTTGAGTAATGCCATTTATAGAATGCTTGCTTTGTTATGCACTCAAAAGTGTTTGGATCATCTAAAATATTTGATTGTAGAAATTGAGATTCAAATGCAGGATCTTCAAAAGCTTTATTTATAACCGACAATTTAGCTTTTAATTTAGTTGGATCTTGACCAGATTGAGCTAAGTACTCAACAGCAAGCTTGTATAAAAGGTTGTTTGAACTACCTATACCAACCCCAACATCTATTTGTTTATTTGAAGATTTAAAATCATTTAGTCTTAAAAATTGAGCAAATTTTTGAAAGTCCTCTTTTTGATCAATTGGATCAGTGTATGCTGTCTTATCGTTAGTAAGATATCTTGCACAAGCTATCGCAAATAAATTTTCATCTGTGTTGACATCAGAGCTTTTACCAGCACTTAAAAAAACAGAATCGCCTAAATTTGCAGTTGCAAACTTCTCAAAATATGCTTTTGCTCTAGTGTATATTTCTTTTGTTAGTGCCATTAGTTTACCTTGTTAAAAGAGCTTCTAATCTTGGTTGGAGAGTTACTATTTAAATAGTTTTTCATCAGCACGGAATAGTTCTTTTCTAGTGAAGACAAGCTTGTGCTTATTTTTGTGGTCTTTGGCATTGATCTGCCAATAGCACTTGCTAGTTTTACAGACTTAACAGTTGCCCCTTTTGCTGTTCCAGTGACTGGTCCACTTGGGGATGTTCCAGTGACGATACCTTTAAATTTATGAGTATGACCTGCAAGTTCTTTTTTTAAGCTTTCTACATCCTTGTTTAACTCACGAATTTGAGAATTTGTTTGTCTAAGCTGTTTAATAAAATCTTTTAAAAATTTAACCAAATTTTCACCCTTGACCATTGATTGTAAATCAAAGTCTTTGCCCTCTGTCTTATCGCCTGATATTAAATGAATCCCACCATATACATTTGGGTTTTTTGCACCATTTGCTAGAAGGTATGGGACACCGCCAGATCTAATTTCAACTAGTTCGCTAGCTTTTATAGCTACAACATCTGCCTTGTTATAAACCAACGATCTGGCATTATAGTTTTTATAATCTGTCATAGAGGAGGCTATCACTGAAGCAGCATCTGTTGGGGTTGGATATGCAACTCTGATTGGAGTTCCATCTTGGGGTGCTTCTGGGTCGTTATCGCTTACCAGGTGCCCTAAAACACCCGCAATCAAGCTTACCTGTGGTTTAGTCTGATATATCTTATTATGCCCCATGAGCAAGACTGCGGGCTTATTTTCATGAACTATTGGCTTAATGTTGTAGTTTGTTTCAAAAATGGGCATTGAGTGCCTATCTGCTTCTTGTACAAACTCATCACTTGATGCAGCATTTAATGCATCATTTATAATTTTTCTGTTATAATATGACAGCCTATCGCTATTAAATGATGGTAGCTGTTTAATCTTTATCATGAAAGTAGCCTCTTAATTTTATCTGGTACCTGTCTAAAAGCTTTTGCCATTTCCTTTTGCATAAATTCAAGTATAATATCATCCTTATTTTCTTTATCAAAAGCAGCTTTGTATACAGAACTGTTATCATTATTTTTTGGCTGCGAAACCCACCTTCTAGTCTTTTTAGTTTTTGGCTTTTTGTAGCCTAAAAGTTTCTTAGGTTCTTTATAGTCAATCATATACTCATAATGAATATAAGAAGTTTTTCTATTTCTTGATTGTCTAAGAAGACCAACTCCTGATTTTCCAAATGGGTTTTCATTTTGTTTTATAAATTTTATTAAGTATAAATAAATTATCTCTGCTGGTAATTTATAGCTTGATACATTGTTTGTTTCAAATTCTTCACGAGAACCTAATAAAAGACCGTCTGTTTTTTGATAACCAGGATAATTTAAATCTGTATTTGCATATACAACAAAGTCCATAGCCCTGTTGTAAAAGTGCCTACTGTTAACATCTACACCTCTTCCTGGTTGTATATTTTCATATCTTCTGAACACACTTATAGGCAACAACAGAATGTTTTTTTCAGGCAAACCTTCATTATCTGCAATAAACTTTCTAAATGCTATGGCAAATTTTAATAAGTTTTCACCATTCTTTTTCATTATTTCTAAATTGGTGCCCCTTGTTTCTGTTGTTGGCAATGCAGTAGTGGTGCCTTGCACACCCTTGTTATTGTTTTTTTCATTAGATGACTCTTCAGTTACTGCAATAATTTCATTTTGCAAATTATAACTAAAATTACCAGTTTGTGACGGCAATTGAGAGTTTGATTTTGGCAAATCTTTAAAAATCACTCTCCTTAAAAATTCTTTTCCAGAGGTATCATCTATGTTTTGTAAATCTTCAAGAATTTCTTGTATTAAAATTTGGTCTGCTGTAAAATCCTCTAATTGTTCTGGTTGTATACCATCCTGGGCTAATGGAATGTATAATTGTGAGTTTACGACTCTCTGCAACCTTGTACAAGAATCTAGCTGCTGTTGTGCTTGAGCGATTATAGCAGGATCTGTAGGTTGTCCAATCAATGCTGCTGTTTGACTAACATATGTTGCATTTTGTAAAACATCAAAAGCCCCAGGTCTGTTTCTAGCTTTCTTTTGTAAAGAGTATTCAATGGCTGCATCAACATTTTTGTCTGCTAAGTCTTCAGACTTGCCAAAAATATCCACTTGAACCAAACTAAGATTTGTACTCTCTACAAAGCCATATTTGTATGTGTTTTGTACTACACCTTTTATATAATCTTTTAATGTTGTGTTTATCAATGTTTTAAATTGTTCACTATTTTTAAAGTTTGATCCAGGTTGCTGATTTGCAGAGCTTACAAATTCAAATGTAAAGTAAAGTGATCTATTATCCTTTATATCATCCGTTGTTAAACTAGCTTTTGTTTCTTGAGTTGCCAGTGTCACAGGAAACTCAGAGTAGTTTGTATTATTCTGCACTGGTGTTAATGCTTTAATATAGTTTAAAACCTTATCACTGCCAGCTTCAATCTTAACCTTGAAAGGAATGTAAACAGACTCATTTAAAAATAGTGTTTCTAATTGATTAGAGCTTACTTCTCCAGATGCTGGTTGCGGTAAATTTGTTAATTGTTGTCTTGTTTTTGTAGAGCCTAGGCTGGCTATGAGTCTTTTTCTTAACTTATCTGGTGACAAAACATTTGATATCATATCAGAATAGAACTGACCGTAGCCTACAGTTGGATTGCTTGGATTCGCCAGTGATCTAGCACTAATAGATGAGCCAGATGCTGGTGTTATCTGAAGGTTTCTACATGTCTGTGCTTCCTGAGAGTATGTCTCTGCTAAAGAAACATTTCCACCCTGCACACCTTTAATAATCGGAGCAGTCTTCCCTGTTTGTACAAGAGTAATGTCAGAAAAGTTTTCTATATCTCCAAAATTTACCTTTACAATATCACCTCTTTTAATGGACAAGCCAGTTTTAACCGGTATTAAAAATGAATCGGAAGTTAAAATCTGTGATGTGAATTTTGATTCAGCTATATTGTGTGTTGTAAAATATGAATATAAAGATGGGATATGTAGCAATGCTATCTTAAATTTAGAATTTTCAGAATTACTCGTATTATCTTCTCTGTCTATATTATATTCTTCATTTAAAAAAAGGTCACTTAAAACTCTACGATCTTTGACATACGAATCGCTAGCTATTTTGACTACAAGACCATAAAAACTAGTTTTATTTTTATTTTGTTCTTTTTCTAGGCTTTTTCGAGCAAGTTCGTCTAAGATAACATCATAGGGAGTGTCTCTTATTATAGCATCAGCAGGACCAGATTTAATTGGCTTTGGTCTTGCTACTTTATTTAATGTAGAAGCAACCATTACTCACTAGTGTCCTCTTCTTCTTTTTTGTTGATTTCTTCAAACAACTTATCTCTTTCAGAATCGGAGAACCCAGTAAAGTGGTTGGTCTCTGTTTTCTTAAACAAAGCAGTAAGTTTAACTAACTGTTCGTTAGCTCGCTGCATTGTCTCTAGGTGTTTAGACAAAACCATACCTGCCGATTGATGGTTTGTCTTGCCTGCTTGAATATCAGACAAGATTTGTGTTACAAGGTAGTCTGCCTTGTTTCTATCTTCTACAATGTTTTGAATTGCTTTTTCTGCTAATTCATCTGGATCTATCATCTAGGATCACCATTTACCCAATCATGTTTAAATTCTCTGTAACGCTTTTTAATGTTACTCAAACTTGCTACAAGTTGTTTAGTATTTAAACCACTAATCTCTCGTAGGTATAGATAAATAGCTTTTTTGTTAAAAATTTCAATACTTTCAATACTGTTCATCAGATCTTCGATGGCTAAAATAGTTTTTTGCTCGTTTTCCTTTAGAGGCATTTGTTTCCAGCCTTCAATTTCACTTGTTAAAGCAGACCAAAATTCTTTTTTGGCGCGATCGTCATCGTAATGGTTCTTTGTGACAAATTGCTCATTGTTCATTTGATGATAAACATCATCACAGTTGACTTCTCTTTGAAGCCGCTTTGTATTCTTCTTCACCTTCTGAATGAACCAATTTTTTGTGATTACACTAAAATATGAAAATGCTTTATGTCCCTTATCAGGGTCAAATTTAGCTAAAATTGTAGTAAGCCAAATCTTACACTCATCTGCCAACACTTCAATGTTTGGAAGGTTGTTAAATTTATATGTATAGATAATCTTATCGACCATCTCACTAAAAGCGGGTTGGATCAAAGAGCCATATAATTTATCTCTTTGATACCTATCACTTGTAAGGCAATATTGAATTATTGCTTCCTCGTGGACTTTTGTAAAATAAAGTCGTTTAGTTCTCTTCCGTCTCTTTCTCTTCATTGGTTTTGTCATTTTCTATCTCAAATATGTTTCTGAACATGTTAATACTGTTGATGACTTCTTTAGAATGACGGATAAGTTGTCCAAGGGTTTCATCCCCATAAAACATCTCCATCTCATAAACATTGTCCAAATGCTTTGAGAACTCAACCATCTTATCTTCCATCTGTTGGACATCTACGGTCATTTGATACATTACCCTAAGTAATCCTCTAACATACCACACAGCCAATCCTAGAGCGATTGAGAGGGTGATTGTAGCTATTGTCAGTGTAACGATCATTTGATTGCCTCGGTTTTCATCTGCTTTAATATTTTTCTGTTCTCTTCAATGTGATCAATCACATTTTCTTTAGCAGATTTTTTTTCTTCTTTCTTGTTTATTGTAACAAACTTAGTAGGAACTTTGTAGGGCTTTCCCTGTTCGCAATGAGGGCATTCTACTGGAAGCGGATCTTTTATCCCCAGCCATTCCGACCACTGCTCATTACAAAACTCGCAAGCAAAATTATATTTAGGCATTGTTATAAGCCTCTTGAAGTTTTTCAAAAAGATTTTCCATTTCAGAAACACAGAAAAATCTATTCCAAAATTGTTGTTCTTCTTCTCTTAGGCATTCTTTTAATATATTGTTTTTGTCTTTTATGTATTTTTCAAGGTGTTGTAACAAAAACTTAGCTTCTTCTTTTTTTAAAGTAATGCTATCTCCCATAGTCATCCTGTAGCCTGACAAGATCGTCAAGTTCTGGAGTGGAGACTTCAAAAAGCTCTACTGGGGCATTATGAGGTGCTGTGAATCTATGAATAGTTTTTGGAATAATCCTCCACGATTGTCCCTCTTCAAGCTTCACAACATTACTTTCAAGATCGTTTGTTGATAAATCTAAAAGCAGTGTTCCCTTGAGAACAAACACTGTTTCATCTTTTTTTACATGAAACTGTCTTGAAAGACGTTGACCTTTATTAATATAAAGTTTTTTCATGACATACTTGTCAGTATGAATGATAATTTCTTCATGTCCCCATGGTTTATCAACAATTTTATTCATGAACAAACTCTGATTGTTGCTCTCCAACCTTAAAAGTTGGTGGGTTTGTAACGACTAATTCATCTTGGGAGTCACCCTGAATTGTAAAATTAAATTCTTTTAAAACTGGTACAATGTCTGATTGTTCCAATAGTGATTTTTGAAGAGCCATCATTACGGCTCCTAGTGCTTGATCTGATAGTTTCATTTTATCCCCTTATCTGTTCTTCTATCCAATTAAAGGTTTTTTTCATCCCTTCTAAAAGTGATTGTTTGTAATCCCAATTTAAATTTTCTCGTATTAGTTGGTTGTCACTGTTTCTACCCCTAACCCCGATTGGGCATGGGAAACCATATTTATCAAGAAATTCTTGTCCCTTTATATTATGTATTGTAACATTTTTATCAGAAATATTAATAGCCATTTGTGCAAAATCATTAATTGCTATCATCTCTTCTGAACCTATGTTGACCGGTCCATTAAAATTTGGACTGTCCATTAATCTACGAGTTGCTTCAATACACTCATCAATGTATAGAAAGGAGCGAGTTTGTTTGCCATCCCCCCAAACTTCTATTGTTTCTCCATTTTTTGCCAGAGCGGCTTTTCGACAAAAAGCAGCAGGAGCTTTTTCGCGACCATTATTCCATGCCCCTTCTGGTCCAAATATATTGTGATATCTTGCAATTTTTACATTTAGCCCATAATTTCTTGAAAATGCAAGCCACAATCTTTCTGAAAATAGCTTTTCCCAACCATATTCAGAGTCTGGATTTGCTGGATATGCAGAATCTTCTTTACAATTTGGATTGTTTGGATCTAACTGGTTGTGCTCTGGGTACATACATGCAGAAGATGAGTAGAAAATTTTCTTTATTCCCTTCCTTACACACTGTTCTGCTACATTTAGATTAATCATGGCAGAATTGTGCATAATATCTGCATCGTTCTCTCCGGTAAAAACAAAACCAGCACCGCCCATATCAGCAGCAAATTGATAAATTTCATCTAAGTCTTCTGTTATTACTTCACCACAAATTTTTGGATCACGAAGGTCACCAAGAATAAATTCATCTGCGGTGGCTTTGATATCAAAGAACTCATGTTCACTTATATCAACACCTCGGACCCAATGCCCTTCGCTTTTTAATCTTTTTACCATGGCGCCGCCAATAAATCCACCGGCTCCACATACTAATATTTTTTTCATTTTTTTTCCCCGTTTCAAAGAAGCAACCAGTTATCAGGAATCAAGTCTTGAGTGTTGTACAACTCTTCTTTACTACTATGAAACCAGTTTTTTGGAGCAGCGATCTTTTTGTGCTCATTGCTGTTTAGCCATGCACCCCACCAACTAAAACTACTGTTTGCTATAATATTGTTTTTGCACATTGACATTATATAAAGGTCTATATAATCTTCTTCTTCAATAATTTTAAAATTTCCTTTTTTAAATATGTTTTTACACCACTCTTTGTCATCACTAAATACCATATAAATGTCAGTTTTAGGCAGTTTTTTAATTGCCTCTGCATAATATTTTGGAGTACAAAGAGGATTAAAGTCAGGTATGGTTATGTAATCACCTCTTCTTATATGTATTGATGTGGCTTTTTTATTCAAATCTTTACCGTATTTTTCTTCTATGTATTGTTTAGTTTGCAATGACGGCTTAAACATTTTTTTTATTTCTTTTTCACAATCTTTGAAATATTTTTCTGATTGAAAATATCCTTTCAAGCACATGTTTTTTGTATAAGCTATTTCTTTATAAGAAAAATGAGGCTCGTTATAAGTTTCTGAATAGCTTGTGTTCTCCTTAAATGTGACATTTCTAAAAATATTGTCTAAATAATTTATTGCTTTTCTTCCCTGTTGTGGGAGATCGTGGCGTTCTAAATCAAAAATTGGTTCATCTTCGTTTCTCCAAGCTAATGCTGAAGCGGCGGCGATTTGAAACATTTGATTTCCTAATCCACCTTGTAGATTACAAGTTATCATTCGTCGTTCTCCATATTTAAGCTAACATCTTGTGGTATTGGAAAATCTAAATCTTCTATTTTAATCTTTTTAACATGCGGGTTTCTTTCTTTTGCTATTTCATAGATGCTTCTACGGCGGGAGCCAATATGAGTAATGCCCTTTTTATTACTCTTTACTGCTTGTAGCACTTTCAAAGATATAACATCTACATAATCTTTTGTAGTCCACTGATTTGTGCAAGCTTTTTCATACGGAAAACTGTGTCCGAAAAAAGAAGTTCTGATGATTAAATGATTGTCGTATGTCCTTACCAACAACTCTGCGGCGCCTTTTGTTTTAGCATATTTTGATAATGGATTAATACCATCATTTATACTATAATTCCCTTTTTTACCATCAAAAACATAGTCTGTTGAGATATACACTAATTTTGTTTTTTTCTTTTTACAAGCCTTAATTACATTAATAGTGCCAATAACATTAGTTTCTATGCAGGCATCTGGACTTTTTTCTGCTAGTTTCACATCTGTAAAAGCTGCTGCATGTACAACAATTGATGGTTTTATGTCCTCTATCGTTTTTAAAACTTGGCTATAATTTAAAATATCACACTCTGTATGTGCTGGTGCATGAATATAAGGTGCTAATTTTAATAATTCTTTCCCTAATAGTCCAGACCCTCCCGTTAAAAGTATTTTATTTTGAGAGTCTGTTAAAACCATTTATATAAACCCTTATTTTTCTTTGGAGACCATCCCAAACTTCTCAGTTTTTGATTGTCAACGGCATATCTTAGATCTTGACCCCAGCGATTTTCTACAAACTTTATCATTTCTTCATTTGAATCAAACCATGACAAAATTGTTTTAGCAACCTCTATATTTTGCATATAATTTTGAGAAGAAATGTTGTAAATTTCATTTATGTTTTCGCTCTCTATGATCTTAAAAATACCATCAACATTATCTTTAACATATAACCAATCACGAACATAGGTACCATCTCCATGCAAAGGTATTTTTTTGTTTCTTTTAATTCTAGAAATGCATTTGGGGATTAATTTTTCTTCAAATTGTCGAGGACCATAATTGTTACTACTTCTAGTAATAACATAATTTATTCCATAAGTTCTGCTATATGCCAGAACTAACATTTCTGCTGCCGCTTTTGTAGCAGAATATGGATTGCTTGGATTTAATATGTCGCTCTCTTTAAATTCTCCCTGTAGAATATCTCCATACACTTCGTCAGTACTAATATGAAAAAACAAAGGTCTTTCATAAGAGGCTTTTCCTCTGACTAGTTCTAACAAATTGTGTACACCATCTATATTGCTCTTTATAAAGGGCATTGTATCATTAATTGAATTATCAACATGACTTTCAGCAGCAAAATTTATTAAAAGTTCACAGTTTGGAAGATGTGTTATCTCGCTTATATCTGCCTTTATAAAAGAATAGTTTGGATGTTTATCCCACGGTAAGTTCTTATTTGAGGCATATCCCATTTTATCTATATCAATTATTTCGTGCTCTTTATTTAAAGCCTCTTCTACAAAATGGCTCCCGATAAATCCTCTTCCGCCAGTAACAACAATTTTCATTTTTTTCCTTTTTAAAATTTTGGTCTTTTCTTATATTCAGAAAAACTTTTAGAGTTTAAATCTTTTTTTGATAAAACTCTTTTATGTTTAGGAGTTAACCATGGTATTGACAACTCTTTATCAAAGGGGTTAATTCCACTCTCACCTTTTGAATTATAAAAACTTGTACATTTATATAAAACGATGTTTTCGTCTCCTAGACTTTCAAATCCATGGGCAAAGCCGGGTGGTAACCACAAAATCTTTTTATTAGCATCGGAAAGCAAAATAGATCCCCACTTACCATAAGTTGCAGAATCTTTTCTTATATCAACATAGTAGTCTATGATTGAACCGGTTACCACTCTTATTAGCTTTCCCATAGGCTTATCCCATTGATAGTGAAGTCCTCGTATGACATGCCTTTTGGAGTACGAATGATTATCTTGGTAAAAATCTTCTTTTAAATCTTCATATATTTTCTTACTAAATGGCTCAAAAAAGCACCCTCTCTGGTCCTCGTGAACAATCGGCTCAAAAATTTTTACCCCTTCTAATATCATTCTAATTTTACAACTTTACTAATTTTTGGTTATAAGTATTATATAACTTTTTTTATCAGTTGTTCATACCTTGCTTTGTTTTTTATTAAATATTCTGGGTATGTTTTATCCATATCGACAACTGTTAACGACCCTCTAAAAAACGGATCTACATTGTTCTCTATGTTTTTTTCCACAGACTCAAACACTCTCTTATCAACTAAATCAACTGCTGAATAAGATGTTATTTTCTTTTTTACACGGTCGGCACCGCCCAAAAAACTAAAATGCCAGCCACCATTTTTAATAGTAAAATTCTCTTGTGCACGCAACTGATTGTAGGAGAAGTTTTTTAAATTTTTGTATGCCCCCATTCGTGAGCCACCCCAGTTGTTTTCTTTTAACACATTAAGATAGTAACAATAAAATTTCTGATTAAAGGTAAAAAATTTATCTGCATGCCCAGTGTCATAAATACGATGCAATTGTTCTAAAATTTTTGGATTTGGAATTTCATCAGCATCTGAAAATATAATCACATCATCATCTTCGCAATTAATTAAGCCTCTTCTAACACACTCTTTTTGAAAAAAATCTCTACCATAATCTTGCTGTGTGTGAACATTAAACCTTTCTGTTTGAGTGTTTATAAAATTATATATCTTATTTAGTTCACACTCATCATAGGTTTTTGGATGTTCTATTATAGGCAAATTTACAAAATCACTCGGTGTGTCCTCTATTTTTAGATGTATTATTTTATGAAGAAACTTACTAAACATGTGTTTATTTTCATCAAAATAATATGGTTTTGGTTTGCCAGTATGAGTGACATTTGCCTCCGAAATAACAAAAAAATCTACATAGTCATCCAATATGTTTAAACGGAGTTCTAGTAATTCTAATTCATTAAAAAAACAAAAACAATCGTATACTTTTCTTTTTCTCATTTTAAATTTTATTCACTCCCATACATGGCATAAATGTGGGAATTGTCTTTTTCATATTGTTGTTTTTCACTTAAGCAATCATCATAACTGAACATGTCACCATTTCTGTCCAAATATTCCCACCCCTTTGTTAGAGAGTCTCCTTGTGCCCAAAATCCATCTGATACATTATGTCTTGCCCAAAATTTAGGTGCAATAACATTTTTTACACCGTCATTTATCCATGTTGCAATCCATGCAAAACTAGAATTAGACATTATGATGTTTTGAGCATTTCTTATCAATATCCAGTCGGCTTGTGTATTATAATGATATACATCTAGATTTGGAAAAAACATTTTAGCGGTTCTAGGATCATCTGTTACAACCTTAAACACCATATTTGGATTCCGGCTTTTCATAATGTTCATTGCATTGTACCAGTATGATGGCGGTAGAAAAAGTTCATTAACTCCTACATACTCTCCACCACGAAACCCTAATATACAGATATCTGGACTTGAAAGACCATAATATTGTTTGTCTTCCTTTATTTTAAACCATTTTCTTACATCATCTTTGTAGCCCTCTAAATATTTTTCGGACTCCATATTTCCGTCTATTTTAGTGTTATCAAGGATATTAACAAGACCTGGATCATAGAGTCTACAATCACATTGATAAACTGGGTGGATTAATGATTTTTCTTCATAATACTTTTCGATACCCTCTGGCAGTGTGATTGGCGGTCCACCTTCAGGTCCATCACCACCAACAACCTCGTTACCAAAATCTAAATTAAAAATTTTAGATGCTTTAAACTTATGCGGATTCATTATTCCAAAATCATATCCATTTTTTAAAGCAATAACTCTCGTTACTGTATATCTCCACAATTGGTTCCCAAGACCAGATCCATTGTACAATTCATTAACTATCATTTGCACCTCTCTAGAAGGTTATAATCCTTCATCTCTTGTAATTGCTCTTTAATCGTTTTATCTGTTTTTGTTTTTACAAAATTAGAAAACAAATCTCTATACACATGGTGTTCTGTATTGTGTTCATTTATTTGTAATTGTAAATTATAAACATCACTTATTTGTTGCAACAATTCATTTTTTGAAACAGTATTTTTTGAAAAAAAATGTTTTACACCCTGCCAATAATCATTTTGTAAATTAATTGTTTTTATTACTTTTGCTAATTCTAGGCAGGTCACACCGTTCCATAAGTGATTTATATATCCATGTACAGATGTTGCTTTTTTTGATTTTGCCCACTCAAGTAATGAGACCTTGTTAAACAATTCCTCACCAATAATTGAAGTACGAATGATTGTTAAATTAGGATTCTCTCCCAAAGACTTTGTTTTGCCATAGTCATCTAAGCAATCATGTAGGTCATTCTCAGTATATTGTCCTTTATGCCCACTAAAAACACAATCAGTTGTTATATGAATCACATTACACTGTTTTTTATTTTTAAAATCAGCTAATATATTTGGGAACAAGCTATTAACTTTTATCATTTCGAATAAACTAACATCTCTTTGTTTTATAACACCAGCAGCATTAATTATTAAATCTTCTTCTTTTACATGTTTGTTTAAAAAATTTATTATTTCTTCTTTAGATGATAATGAAATATCCAAGTCTCTTCTTGTGAATTCCACAACCTTATGAGTTTGACCCAAGTAAGAGCTAATGTAGGAGCCAAGCATACCATTTGATCCAAATAATATTATCTTCACAACTCCTCCTTAAAATAATTGTTTGTTTGCAAGTATTGTTGTAGTTCTTCCATTGTTAAACAGCAGGTGTTTGACGAATATTCACCACTAGAAAAAGTTACTGTTCTGAATGTCTTTTGAGGGTGCAAAAGATATATTTCTTCATCTTTAATTTCTTCCATTCTGGGTACCTCTTCCGAAGAAGCCATTATTTCATGGATCTTTTCACCTGTGCGGGGCTCAGTTACTTCATACTTTAAACCAAACTCTTTTCTGTATATTTCAAACAAGTCATGGATTTTAAATGATTTAGCCTTTGGTATGATATTGCAGTGACTGTATTTCATAGATTTCAAGACTAGATCTACGGCATGGTCAGCAGAAATTAAAAATCTAGTCATTTCTGTTCCATAAAGTTGTAACTTTCCATCACTTCTTATTGTTTTCCATATTAATGGTATAATAGAACCAGTTGATGCTGTTACATTGCCATAAATTAAAGAGGTTAGATTGCAATTAGACTTTCCGCTAATAAACCCTTCTCCAGCAACAAACTTCATTGCACCGTAAATTGTTGTGGCTCCCCTGCTTTTGTCTGTTGAAATAAAGCAAGCCGCCTTAAAATTGTTTTCTTCTGCGGCTAGCCGTGAATTAAAAGCACCATCTATAATTATTTTAGATGCCTCTTCATAGTTGTCATTACATGCTTCTATTTGTTTTAATGATGCTGCAAAAATACCAATGGTGTGACCTTTAGCCTTTCTAATTAAAAAGTCTCTATTTCTAATATCCCCAATAATGAAATTAACTTTTGGAAACTGTTTTTTCATATAATAATGTTTTGATTCATCACGAGAATAAACAGTTATTTCATTGTGTTCATACAATCTTTTTACTAAATTCTTACCTAAAAATCCAGCGCCGCCAGTTATAAATATTTTTTCGCCCTTCATATAATTAACCTATTTGTATTTTTCTGTAACTTCCCAGTCACATGTGAACATTGTATACAAGGCTCTTTCTAACAAGTGAGCCTCTGCTGGGGCAGTGCCAGTTCGATTCCAGCTAATGTACTCCATCATTTTCCTATAAAATTTCTTACTATATCTTAAAAGTCTATCTTTTGGAATGATATAGTTTCCACCGGGGGAAAAACGAACATATTGGTTTATGTCTGGATTGACATAAACATCTTTAAAAAAATCATTTAAATTTGAAAAATGTCTCCAAGGTGCATGGTGCATGTACCAGCTATTATTGATTTCTAAAAATCCCCCGTCATGGTCCATCTTACTAGCTGGTATTGGAGATCCAGCATAAGGGGCATGTGCTTCTATTCCAAAGTCGTGTATTTCTGTAAAAAAATTATTGTTAATAATTTTTAAAAAATGTTGTTCACTGCAATTTCCACTAGATAAAGGTTTTTCTCTTCCCTTTGGGAACATTAGACATGCTCTACAAAATGCTGTTACATCTGGTAGATTATTATAATTTTTATATGCAAAATAAAAAATATCAAAAATGTTTTGTCCAACATTTATCTGATGTTTTACTTTCTCTGTTTCCTCAAAGCGGTGTGCTCTGTCGTATATGAGATAATTGTCTGATAATTTATGCACCCAAGATTCTTCTAAATCTTTTGGAAGCCAATTATAATCACTTACAACTAAAAAATTTGTTTTAACATGCTTCATCTACTTTATAATCCCATAATCATTAAAATTAAATCTTTTTGGATAAGTGCCCGGTAGATAGCGATGAAAACCAAATGGTTTTTTGACAGCCTCTGTTTCTGGGCATGGTTCTTCATGTGAAAATCTTGCTGCCAACTCTACTGGGGCAAATTTGCAGCCATGTTTTTCAAATAAGTGCTTATTGTGTACACATATGTTACCGTCTTCGTTATAAGCACCGGCATTCATGTGCTTATAAAAATTTCCCTGGTTGACTTCAAATGGAATATTTTCAATAGAAGGGACATTAAGGAGCTTTTTACTTCTTAATGTAAAGCCTCCGTTGCCGACCCTCTGGTGATTACCATATGGATCAATAAAAGCATTATCACTTATCTGCCATGGTGCCCCAATATAATCCCACTCCAAAAACTCATCAGTCCATGAATCTGCATTTATTACAAAACCATCAGGGTGAATCATAAGCATATAATCAGTGTCTACATGCTCAACTAGTTTGTAGATACAGTAATAACTAAATTCTTTATATGTTATGTTTTCAAAGCCTTTAAATTTTTCAAAAACAATACCTTTGGGCATTTTTTTTGGTTCTTTATGAGAAATAAACTTTACAGCACCAAAATCAATATGTTTCATACTAACTTGTAATGCTGCTAAGTTTTCTTGAATTTGGGTTGATCCAAGAGCCAACATAGTTACATTCTGTAATTGTATCTTACTTTTCATGCTTTCCTATCGACATGCTTATTTCTTTAGCCTTCCTTTTAGGTGGTATTAAATGTGTCATTTGTTTATCCCATAATCTTATTGCAACCGTTTTTTCATTTAAGATTTTAGGTGGACCAAAATTATCATGTAACCTTTTATAGTAATCAATATCAACTGCCCAAATCATTTTTTCATCAAACATTAGTAAACTATCATCGTTTCTTACTGATAATACACTCGGGTTACCTATTGTATTATTGCCAGTATAAATTTTTTCGTTATAAACTGGTGTCTCCTCATTAAAGAAATTTTGTCCATCATGAGTGTGTGCATAGGATGTGACTAACCATTTTGTTTCATCATCAAAGGAGTCTTCAATTTTTTGTAAACTGTTATCATCCCATAAAAAATCATCTTGATATAAAATTTTAATTATTTTTCCAGTGCAACGTTGCATTGCCTTGTTTGTGTTAAAAGTAAAATTACCTCTTTTTTCTCTATTTCTTTCATATTTTACTGTGAAATTATCTGTTTTATAATTTTTGCAAAAATCTTCTATTGCATCAGTTTTACTGTGATCCGAAATAACCACCTCAAAATTTTTATAAGTTTGAGTTTCAAATTTTTCAAAATGATGACTTAAAAACTCAACCCCTCTTCCAAAGGACTCATACACTGGCATTGCTATTGATATCATGTTTCCCGCCTGTTATCAAAAAACAACTTAACACAACTGCGGATGTAGTCAATTTGTTCTTCTGTTATTGTTGGTGCTGTACCTAGAAAAAATGTATCAGATGTAATTTTTCTTGCAGTTGGAAAATCTCTGATGATTTGTTGGGGATCAGCCAAGTGTGTATAGGCTGGTTGCAACATTACATTTCCACCAAAATAAGTTCTAGTTTGTATTTTCCTGTATTCTAAAAATTTAGTAAACTCAATACGACTAACCCAGGATGTATCCTTTACAGTTAAAGGAAAAGCAAACCAATTTGGATCTGAGTGTTCAGTGGCGGTAGGAATATGAAAGTGTTCTTCATACTCTAAGAAAATATCTCGTAAAAGATTAAAGTTTCTTTGCCTTTTGCTTTTGATTTCTTTAATTTTCCCTATTTGTGTTAGACCAAGAGCCGCTTGTATTTCTATTGGTTTTAGATTATACCCTATTTCTTCATACACATATTTATGATCAAATATTTGGTTTGGTAAGGATGGTAACCAGTTTGAAAACCTCTTTCCACATGCTCCACAAGCAGATACACTTGCTTTTTCACCTACACAGTAACACCCTCGACCCCAATCACGGAAGCTTCTAATTGTTCTCTCTTGCTCTAATGTGTTACATGCAATAAACCCACCTTCGCCCATTGTAATGTGGTGTGCAGGATAAAATGAACAACTTGCAAAATCACCAAAACTACCTAAAGGCTTTCCTTTATAAGTCGAATCTAAGGCATCACAACAATCCTCCAACATTATCAAGTCATATTGTTTAACCAAGTCCATTAGTCTATCCATGTTTGGTGGATTACCTAAAACATGAGCAAAAGTTATCGCTTTAATGTCTGGATCTTTTTTTAAAACATCCTCAACCATGTTTAGATCTAAATTTAAAGTCTTCAACTCAATATCGACAAAGACTGGTTCAAATCCAACTTGAAAAATTGGATTAATTGTCGTGGGGAAGCCTGCAATCGGAGTTAGTACTTTTGTGCCCTTTGGCAAGTTATACAAGTTTTTTGAAGTCAGCGGCAGCATCATTAACAAGTTGGCACTAGACCCGCTGTTAGTTAAAATTCCATGATTTTTATCAAAAAACTTTTTAAACTTTCTTTCAAATTTTGTTCCTTCTTTACCTAAAACAAGCCAACCATTTAAAAGAGTGCTTATTGCATTCTTGTACTCTTCTGAATTGTAGTATGGACCAGCATAATGGACCCAATCCTGCCCAGGTCTCCACTCTTTTTTGTTTAATTGTTTATTTTCAATGTATTTTTCTACAGCTAGTAATATTTCTTTCAAACCAGGATCATTCATATGTTTTCATTCCTCTAAAGTAAGTTACTTTATAGCCTCCCGCAAATTTTACTATAACATATTTTGCCTTTTTGTTTAACTTAACCTTCAGCTAGCTTGTTAAAGATTTTATAATATTCTCCAATTATAAATCTTTTTTGAGAGGTTACAGATGATTTAGATTGCCCGGTATATTTGCTTAATGGCATAACTCTAAAATCAAAAGAAACACGAGTACGGTCTTCTTCATTAACTTTATTCCCGTGCTTGCAGCGGTTGCCATCAAAAAATACATACTCTCCGTAATTCATCTCCATTGGCGAGAAATCTTCTAACCCTGGTACTGACTCAATCCAAGTTGCTTGGGTTTTTATCATTTTAGTTAGAGGGACTTGAACATTTATCTCCCATGGAGGATGCTTGTGTATTGGATCTGAATCATAATGCCACTGGTGAATAGCTTTGTAATTTGGGATGTGTATACGGAATGTTGGAAAAGACTGATAAATAAAATCTTCCTTAAAATACAATGAAATTTCATTTTTTATAAAATCTTCATACGATTCTATAAGACTAGTCCATGGAGAATTTAGTTTTTTATAGAATAATTCATGAAACTTTGTCCTTGATTCATTTGAAAAATCTAGTTTTTGAGGTGGTAACAAATCTTTGCGATTAATATGAAGCAGCGATAAATCATCAACTTCAAATGTTTTTGACACTAATTCAGCAAATCTGTACTTGTCAATATTGTATTGTATTCTTTTATGCATGACTATTTCTATCCTTATTTTTTCCACAATTTGTAATGAGATAGATCTTTATACTTCCAAGACCCACCACAATCTTCATTTTCCTCATTCAGTTCGTTAAACAACATGATGCCGCGAGCAGCTTGTTCAGGAGGCATGTACATATTCCACCCATTTATAGTTGGCTCTGGCATTTCATCGTGAGGGACCCTTCGGTCGCGACCTTCGTATTCTGCTAACTTAAACCATTCAACAGCTTCTTTATCATCGGTAAGAATCATACCGCCTTTAGCAATTGGCAAAATTTTTCTTATATGGAAAGATAAGCAGTGGTATGTTCCAGGGATGTACATTCCTTTTGTAAATCTTGTAGCTCCATCAATAACAGGATATGGTTCTAGCCTGTAGACACCTGACCATTCTTGGTCTTCAAAATTAATATCACAACCTGCATGTAATATAAGACCCGGTACTGATAAGTAAGTTTTAGAAGGGATAGTTATCTTTCCTGTGGCTTCTAAATATTTTAAACTCATAAACATGGCATTGGTACAACTATCACAAGCAACAGCATATTTACTCCCGGCATATGCTGCGACCTTGGTTTCAAATGCTTCTACAACATCCCACGGATCATTAATTTTAAATCCCTCTTTTTCCAAAACGGGGATTACTTTTTCTAAAGTTTCATACATTTTTTTCTCTCTTAATTTTTTTATTGTTGTTTAGAAATTCTATCATATTTTATTTTTTGTCGTATTTCTCTTTCTGATGACATTAATTTAATATGATCTACCTTGTCTTCATTTAATGGGTTTGTTCTATTATATGATAGCATAATTTTTTCAATATATAAACTTTTTCTACCACACATTTCCAACATGGGAAACATAAATCTCATATCCCATGCACCATCACAAAATTTTCCTTCCTTGTTGAGAAGATCTTCATATTTAATTTGTTTCCACAACCAATATTTAAAGGTCCTTAAATGAGAGGACATCCACTCTGATTCTCTGAAAGAGTTGTCATCTATTACCTTTGATGGTACTTGTCTAGAAAATTTACCTCTGTGTTTAGAGGGAAACTCAACATAACTACCGTATGTCATCCAACACTTTTTTTCTAGATATTGCCTGTTTAGATAATCTAAAACATTATTTCCAAGAAGCCAATCGTCGCCATCTAAAGTTATGACCACATCCTCTTGAGAGGGGTTTGAAAGAACAATTGCTTCATAAATGTTTCTCAATGCTAATTTCTTTTCTGTGTTCTTTACTAAAATAAATCTATCATCATTTTTTATAATATTTTCAATAATGTTAACACTACTATCTGTGGACATGTCATCAATTATTATACATTGATAATTTTCATATTCTTGTTTTATAACACTTTTTAAACAATATTTTATCCACTTTTCATTATTATAATTTGGAACAATTATTTTAAAATGTGTATTTGTTCTCATTTAAAATCTTCCTTATTGTTTATAGAATTTATTGTATATTCTTTGAGCGAGTCAAATAAAGTTTTTCTTGGCGACCATCCCATATCCCACAATTTTTGTCCATTTAATAAAGATAAGGCATGTTGCTTATTATTTGAAGTAGCTACTAATTTATATTTCAGCTTCTTTTTTAAAACTTGAGATATCGTCTCAGCTAATCTTAAGTTGTCTGTATATTCTTTAGATACAATATTATATCGTTCCCCAGGAAGACCATTTTTTAACAAAAAGTAAATGGCACTGCAAACATCATCGACATGCAAATAGTTTCTAGATAATGCGGTTGTTGATTTTTTATCACAATGTATATCAACTGAATTATCATAATTAATACTTTTAATTAATGTAGGGATGTACCTATCATGGCACTGACCTTCTCCAAAAACATTCATAACATAAGTTGTAATTATTGGAAAGTTGTTTTGTTCTCTATAAAAATCACCCACATCTTCTGCTTGTTTTTTAGATAGTGCATATGGGCTTTTTGGGGTTTTTAAGTCTTGCTCACTAAATCTATAATTATTTAATGATGGTCCAAAAACTTCAGCAGTGCTAAAATGTATCATTTTTTCTATAGGAATATTTTTAAAGTGATTGATTAAATTTGTTATAGATAGAATATTGTTTGAAATATAATCTTCAGGATTTAAAAAACTATTTTTAATATCAGATTTGCCAGCCAGATGCACAATAGATTTTACATCAAGTAATTTTTCAGCAACTTTGTCCGATATCGGAGAAGTTAAATCATGTTCAACAACTTGAACTCTTTTACTATTAAATTTTCTTTTTAAATCTATACTTTTTTGTAAAGAGATTATATTATTGTCTGTATTTTTTATTAAATAATTAATAAAGTTTCTGCCTATAAAACCAGAACCACCAGTCACTAAAATTTTCTTATTATTTTTCATGGTCTTTTATTATGTTCCAAAATTCTACTTTATTATTTTGAATTTTATCCCAAATAGATGTTTTATTTAAGAACCATTTTTCTTGTGAGTGTTGAACATAATCGTTACAAATTATTTCACACCCCAACAATTTAGCTTCTATAATAGTTCGTGGACATGTATCAAAACCATTTGGTAAAAAGATAAAGCCCTTGGAGGATGCGAACAAAGACAGCATTTGCTCTCTTGTTAAGTTTTCAAATAATTTAAAATTTAATTTTTTTTCTGTAGCATATTTGATAGAATTTTTAGTCCCCTTGACCCATGAATTTGATTTTTGAATTAGCCAAGTATCATTTTTATTGTCTATCTTTTGACTTTTTATTGTGGACATGTCCTTATCACAAAAAGCAGAACTTATTACAATATTATTTTTATTTTTTAGTTTCGAAACATTTTTAAGATAATAATTTTTTTGTTGTTCAGACATGAAAAAATTAATTTTTGAGTGAAATAAAAGCAGCATATTCGTTTTAATATTTGCTAATAGTGTTTTTTGACAATCACAATTTGAATCAACATGCAATTGTGGCAGTCGGTGTTTGCATATTCTATAATCAAATTCTAGCAAACAATAATTTATGTTTTTACAAAAATAAAATTTTAATTCATCGCTTAAAAGTGATAGATTTCCTAATATAAATAAATTTTTTTTATTTTGTTGTAAGTATTCTTTTGTTATTGCCTGACTTTCTTTTTTTTCATGCTGATATGGGCATTTTTCTATCAAGGCTTCAAAAGTAAGCTCTGCACCTCCTTGATAGTTCCAAAAATCATTAACAAAAATTACTTTCTTACTCATCATCGTCAAACAAGTCAGAGAACAGATCATCGATTTCTTTCTTTTCTAAACCAGATTCTAAAAATCCAGATTTTTCTAAAAAGTCATCATACTTGGCTTGCTGTGTAAATTCTTTTTCTATCCACTTTTTTAGCCGCTTAGCTTCTCCCTGTAAAAGTCCATAGTTTTTGACTGCTTCTCTCATAGCTATTTTACAGTTTGATTCTTTAGGATATGCCCAAGACATGTTTGGTTCAATTACACCCTGCCAGAGTACTTCTTTTTGAACTGGTTCAAGATCATAATTAATTTTACTAAAGTGTGCTCTTAACTTAGATTCGCCCTTCTTATTCTTTTTTGGTGCATACAAAAAGTCTTTTTGCCCGCCAAAATCATGTGTAATAATAGGCAAGCCAGAATAAGCAGCTTCAAATAGCGGAAGACCAAATCCTTCTCCATGACCAAAATTTATCATTACTTTTATTTTTGGATCGACATACAGTGAATGAATTTCTTCCTCAGTCATATACCCATGAAGAAGGTAAACTTTACACTTTTTATCAGGAAAATTATTGGAGATTTGTTTAATTGTGCTATTAATAAATGCTCTGTCTATTCTACTATTTCCTTTAGCAAAAGTTTTTACCACCAATCCTACATCTTCATTATCATGAAATTCCTCACAAAACCAAGTAATCATATTTGGCAAATTCTTTCTAGGTCCCCACTGAGCCATGGCTAAAAAGTTAAAATCTGTATCTAACTGAAGATCTAAATTTTTTACCTCAACTTTTTTAACTGGATAGTGGACCACTTCAATTGGTTTTTGTAAAACAAATTCTATTTCATTTCCATTCTGATCATGTACTTTAATTGGTGTTTGCAAACCAGCTTTTGCATGTTCTGATATTACTAAAATTTTATCTGCAAACTGATGGCATTTTGCAATCCACTCTTCACAAGCCCTATCAGTTTCAATCCCAGCAGTGTAGAGAACATTTTTTTGTGCTATTCTATGTAACTCATTTGGTATTGTTACTTGAAGTGATACATCGAACAAGGACACTTGTGGATTTTGATTTTGTTCATCTAGCATTGGTTTTGCTTTGATAATCAGTTCGTCGATCCATCTTCTTTCTTCACTATCATCAAAGATCCAATTTGTTCCTCCCCATGGTATATTTAAAAGATAAATATCGAACAAATCCTCTCTTGATCTTAAAGCTCTTAATGCAAAGCGGCATTGTTCGCCATACCCTGTTTGTGATAATGCGGGTCCTCTTACTAATATTTTATACTTCATTTTATTTCTTCCAATGTCCAGTTTTGTTTTTTATTTCGTGTTTCCCATGAGCCATATTTTTTATGCACATTAGTAAAGATTTCATCCCAAGACTTTATAAAATTGTCAAAATTGTAATTTTTCTCTACATGCTTGCGACCTTTAAGTCCCATCTTCTTTCTATCTTCAGGAGATTTGTGATACATCTCTAAAAGAGCTTCTACAAATTTTTCTTTTGACAATCTGTCCTCATAGATAAATGGAACTTCTTGAGAACCCACAACTGTTTTACTGACCGGTTCTAATCCATATCCAAACCAATCTTTGCCATCTGTAACCTGTTCTTGAAGACCACCTGTCATGTTAACAATAATTGGTGTTCCACAAGACAACGATTCTAAAGTTCCAAGTCCAAAACCCTCAGCATCAGAAATGTTTACTGTACAATCTACCATGTTGTACATGGCAGCTAAATTTACTGGTGGTAGTTTTTCTTTGGAAAAAAGCACTTGTCCATCGTTTAATCCAAGTTCTACCAATAAAGCTTCTAAGTTTGACCCAGCTTGATCGCGAGGATTGGTGTGCATCAACAAAATAGCCTTATCGTCGCCCACTTTATCTAAGAAATCCTTAAACCATAAGATTAAAGTAGCTCCCATTTTTCTACGGGCATTTCTATTGTTCCAAAAAACAACAAACTTATCTTTATTCTCTTTAAAATTATCTGCTCTAAGTTTACTTACATTTTCATCCTCTAAAGGTTTAAAAACATCTAAGTTAACAGCATGTGGAACATACTGTCTGTCTACATCTGGAGACACATTAGCTACAATATCATCTGTAACCTTAGAGATCGTAGCAATGAAGTCATTACTATCATAGTATGGTTTATTATAAGTTGGATAAGGATAATTGTCCCAAACATGATAATAGATCATTGGTACATTATATCTTACCTCTTCTTCCATTTCCCACAACCAACCCCAAAATCTAGGATCGGTCATAAACCAAACAATATCTGGCTTTTCAGACCAAAGCAAGGCTCTGACTGCTTCTTGTGTGCCATAACCATCTGTGGGGACAATAATCCAGTCGTCTCCGAACTCTTCTGTCTTAATCGGGCGATAGTCTTCATGCTTGATCAAGCCACCAAAAGAAATAAACTGGTACTTACCAGTTCTAAGCATGCCTTCAATAATATATCGTGTTTGAGTTCCAACCCCTGATGGTGTAAGTGGGTGGTCACTCAAAGTAAAAATTTTAATTTTTTTGTCTGTCATGTACAATGTTCCGTTCTAAAGAATGGGCAAGTCCCATACATCTTGTGACAACTTAAACGATTCTTTAAGTGTCTGTTATTAGAAATATTATACAATGCATCTGTTAAAAGTTTAACAGCATTTTTAGTTTTTTTATCACCGCTTGTAACTCTAAAGATCTCAACTTTCTTACCGGGCTTAGCTGTTCGCTTTAACAGACCGAAATGAGTTTCAATATCTGATGGATCAATATCGTATTTTTCAGCAAAAAACTTTTTATATAAAGTTAGCTGATATGTGGTTAGCTTTTCTGCTTTCCTACGGGCATCCCATCCCCAAGAACAAGTTTTCCAATCGATAATATGATACTTACCATCTGGAGTTTTGATGACCAAATCAACAAAGCCTTTAAAATCGTATTCTTTGTTTGGGAACTCAATAATTCTCTCAAACAATTGTTCTTCTACTTGATGTACTTCGTATTCGCCAAAATATTCTTTAAGACCCTCGGTTACCTCGACGACGATTTCTCTGCCGTGTTGCATGAACTGATCGATCTGCTTTTGGTCTGGGTCTTCAAGCTTTGTTATTTGTTCTTTGAATCTGCTTTCAAAGAGTGTAGTTGGATCGCTAACTTGGTGATCCATTGGTGCGACTTCTTCGCACACAGCGTGAACAGCCGTTCCAAAGGTCGTAAAAATAGAATCAGTGCGCGGATTAAGTTTATCTTCATTTACTAATTTCCTGTAATGTGGACACATGGTCCAGTTTTTAAGTTCTGAAAAAGAAATATGTGGCATAATGTCCTCAAAAAAATTGCTTGAGTTTATTATACAACACTGGGCTCGTCCTGTAAAGCATTTCTTGCTCACCCTTTAACCAGTTCTCAAAGCCGGATGCAAAGTATTCTCTTAATGATGTTACAGCATAAGGGTTTGTAAATATGCCAGCACAATACTTCCAAAGTTTATCATATCCTATTGTGTTTACTAAATAATCGTCTAATTCTTTTGAGTAATTTATTTGATTAAAGTTAAAAGGAGGTGTTCTACCACCTTCATACATTGAAATTACATTCTTAAGTTGATTTCTTTTATTTTTAAATTCTTTTGCTAAGAAGCCGTCCTCGTAGATCTCCTCGTAGTAAGGTTTCTCAAATGAGTGAGCTAGCTCGTGAAAGAAGTTCATTAAAAGGTCCTCTACAAAATTTACCTGGTTCGAAAGATAAATTGTTCCGTCCTTATAGTAAGACTTATAGTTTTCTTTGTCTAAATTTGGAAATCTTCCAAGCTTCACTTGGTTCACATGGTTGAGAGCCTTTGGGGAAAGTGTTTCTTTAAGTTTATTAATAAAAAAGTTTATGTCTCTAGAATCAAAGCTTCCCTTGTCTTGAATAATAAATTCAACACCTAAAACTCCCTTATGTGAGTTCTTCTTGTGGCTTTCTATGATAAATGACCTTAAAGACATCACAATACCTTGGCTGCTAGTGTGGCTACCTTTGATCTCTCACCCTTCTGTAGTGAAATGTGTCCTGCTAAATCATGATTCTTAAATTTTTCTACAGCATAAGATAATCCATTGCTTGTAGCATCTAAGTAAACTGTATCAATTTGTTCAATATCTCCAGTCAACACAATCTTTGTACCCTCGCCAACACGAGTGATGATGGTCTTTAGCTCATGGGTTGATAAGTTTTGTGCCTCATCAATAATGATGAATGCTTTCGCAATAGAACGACCACGAATGTAAGTTAAAGCTTCAATTTCAATTATGCCTCTTTCAGCATACATCTCAAGTGCCACTTTATCATTACCCATCAAGAACTGTAAGTTATCTTGTACCGGAGCCAGCCATGGAGCCATTTTTTCTTCCAATGTGCCCGGTAAGAAGCCAATGTCTCTACCCATAGGCATCACTGGTCTTGAAACTACAAGTTTGTTATAGATTGGTTCTAAAGAGCCTTCATCTAAAACCTGTTCCAATCCAGCAGCCACAGCCAGTAGAGTTTTACCACAACCAGCGGCACCAATGAGGGATACAATTGGCACATTTGGATCAAGCAGTAAATCAATGGCAAATGATTGTTCTTTGTTTCTTGCGGTAATATCCCAGACTCCATGTTTGTGAATTCCTGCTTTAATAAGCGGTTTGTTGTAAGCTAAGAACCTAGCTAACGCAGTTTTCTTTTCGTTGCAATTTGAAATTAACATCACAAATTGGTTTGGTAATAATAATTTTTCATCTTTCTCAATAAAAATTTTCTCACCAGAGTAGAAATGATCGATAATCTGATCATCTACTAAATGCTTCTCTAAGCCCGTGTAAAGCTCGCTACGGTCACTAACGACTTGGTTTACATCGTAGCCCTCACAAGGGATTCCTAGGGCATCACAGCGGACTCTGAGGTTAATATCTCGGGACACAACAACAACTCTTTTACCCTCGGCTTTCTCATTGAGAGCACAAGCTAAAATAATATTATCTGGATCCCGCCTATTGGACTCTGGTGGGAGGGACGATATATCTGAGACTCTTGCTCTTAAAAGACCTTTGCCTTTTTCGATTCGAACTCCTTTCTGTACCGAACCCTTCCCACGGTATTCATCCAAAAGACGAATGGTGTGGCGAGCATTAGCCCCCACACCATCTTGCCTCTTTTTATGTTTATCAATTTCTTCAAGAACCTTTAAAGGAATTACTATATCGTTTCTTCCAAAGTTTTTAAAAGCTGTTGGGTCTGAAAGA
>Ga0181397_1000011_pt1 | contig 57532 bp, 73 predicted proteins | sample 20SPOviralmetaG_FD_130126 | JGI IMG/M metagenome (GOLD analysis project Ga0181397, IMG submission 130126) | Marine viral communities from the oligotrophic San Pedro Time Series (SPOT) site, San Pedro Channel, CA, USA - 20 SPOT_SRF_2011-02-23 | ecosystem: Environmental > Aquatic > Marine > Strait...
AACTCATTATTGTCTGTTATGCCTAAGTCTATAGTTAATAAAATTAACGAAAGCTTAACTGCTGAAAAAATAAATAAAGGGCTTGCTCTTAGTAGGGCAGACGTTCTTAGTGCAGCTAGAAGCAATGTTTATTCCGTTCCCAATGTATACTTTGGAAATGATGTTTTGTCGCCTGAAATAAAAGAAGCCATACAAAGCAATCAAGACTTTTTAAAATTTATTGAATCTAACGGAGTTTTTAAACTTGCAAACATACCGTATCAAAAATTAACATCAAGCAATAAGAATATTGTTGATATGTTATTTACAAGAGAAGGAGACAATTTAGTTTTTGACATAGAAAAAGTTAAGTCTATTATAGAAGGAGGTATTGATATTGCTCCAATAATGTTTAACAAAGAATTGCATTATATTGATTTAAAATCTATTGTTGATAATAACAATCCTTCTCAGTGGATTAAAAAAGCAGACACAGTAGAAACTACACCAACACCTCCTCCTGGTAAAGACTCTGCAATAGTTTTAGCAGAAACATTAAAAAAAAAGGGCGATAGGATTATGAGAAGAAAGGTCATTAATGATTCTGCTTTAAGAAGCTTTAATCAAGACATGACTTTAGAAGAATACTTTGAAGCTAGAGGTTTGAAAAAGTCTTTAATGAAAAACGACACTATCTCTCAGGAAGTAGAAAAAGAATTTAGAAAACTTAAAAACTCTAAAAAGTTTATAGACTCTTTGCTTGACAACAAAAATGAATTTTCTCTTTCTAATATGTCTAAGTTTACTAAAGAAGAACTTATGGGTACTGCTGTAGCTATTTCTACAGACGACTCTTTAGAGAAAGTAGGAAAGAACGCTATAACAAAAGAAATATCTATTCTTATTGCACAAAAAGCAAGAGACGAACAGATGGCTTTAAATCCTGAAGGATATGCTGGAGCTAACGAAGGCGATGTATCTTTCTTTAAAAAGTGGCTAATGTCTAATGACGTAGACACAAACAACCCAGACGTGCAAGCTATGACTAGAACTGTTGAAGAGCAGTACTTTAAGTTTACGCAAGAATACTCTAAGCAGGCTAGACCAATTAAGGTAATTGCTAAAAGCTTAAAAGCAGACTTTTATAAAAAAGTAGGAGCTGTAGAGTATGTAAAACTTTGGTTTAAGGGAGACCTGAATAAAGAGATTTACAAAAACGTTTACGAAATGAGAACTGATAAAGATGGTTCTGAATACATAGTTTTGAAAAAAGACACGACTACTCTTAGTAAAAATGAAAAAGCTTTTCACACAGAGTTTAGTAGAGTAATGCAAACAGTTAGTGGTAATGAACAATACACTGGTTCTATACCTTATCACACAATTAACTCTAACGAAGCTTTTATGAGACAAGGACTTTATGGTATGTATTTAACTAGCGAAGGCATGGAGAACCACTTAAATAGTGTTCCTGTGTACTCTACCGACCCTATTTCTGGACAGCAGGTGAAAAGAACATTTTTAGAGTGGAAAGAGTTATATGCAAATAAAAACGTGTCTAAGTCTAAGTTCAAAAACCTAAAAGACTTTTCTGAAATAAAGAAAAGAGCAGAAGAGCTTTTAAAGTCTGGAGTAGATGAAGATGGTACTGCTATTGAGTACGACAGAGTAGCAATTAATTTACTGTTAGAAACAAACGAAACAAGCGGTTACATAGCTCAAGAGTCTGTAAACATGAAAGAGTTTGCGTCTTATGACTTAGAGTCTATTGCATTAAAGACATTAAGAACACAGATGTTTAATTATGGTTCTAATGACTTTATAGGATTTAAGAACTTAGGATTTATGATTGATGGTGTTTTAGAATACAACGAAGACAATCCAAATCTTAAAGAGTGGGTTCAGACTATATACAAAGAGTATTTAGCTAAACAAGGCCCTAAAAAGAAAACGTCTAAATTAGGTAAAGCTGCCGATGCTTTTGTATTGTTTACTACACTTAAAGTCTTAGGCCCTTGGAACATAGGAATACCTTTAGGAAACATAGCTATTGGCAAGTATCAAGCTATGAGAGCTTCTGGTATGAAGCAGTTTATAAAAGGTGAATCAAGATTTTTAAATCCTAAAAACTTTAAAAAGAATGCAGCCCTTATAAGAAACTATGTATCGTTTGATATGTCTATGTATGAAAACTTTTATTCAATGCAGGAAAAGACTCCATTTGACCAAATAGCAGACTTGATAATGTTGCCGATGGAGCAGTCTGAAAAATATATACAAGGAGCTACTTTTTTAAGCTTTTTAACTGATGAAGAATACAATAACATTAATGTAGATGAAAACGGATTAATTGTTAATAGTCCAATATCTGAAGAAAGGGTTATTGATATAATGGAAAAAGTTAAAAAAGAACAAGGTAAAGGATACAACACCACAAACCAAAGACTTACTGGTATGCACGCAACAAGCAGACTTTTATTTCAATTTAAAAAATATTTACCTACTTTAGTTGCAGAAAGATTTGGTAAAGAAAGAGTTAATAGACTTGGACAATACCAAATAGGTTCTGTAAGAGCTGTTAAAAATGTAGTCACTGATTACATGACGGGTAAGATAACCTATGAAGAACTAAAGAATCAGCCTAAGCACGTTAGAGAAGGTGTAAGAAAGTTTAGAAACGGAGTCTTTTTAAGTCTTGCTATTGCGTTAATGGCTGGATGGGACGAAGAAGATGACTGGAAAGACAAACTAAGTAGAGACACGCAGCTTCTATATGATACTGATAAATATAAATATAGATTAGCTCCTTCTGCATATTGGAATATTAAATCTATGGTAGACTAATTTTATTAAATTTACAAAAAAAACATGGCTAATATTAATGACCACCATAATCAATCATTCGCTAGGCAAGGCACAAAATTTTTGTCTGGTTCTCAACTAAATGGCGTTGCTAAAGGAACTTACGTTGCTGTACAATTTATTACTGACTGCACTCCAGGTTATTTAACCACTCATTTTGAGCCAGGAGTAGAATATGGAACTATTAAATATCTTGCTGGAACAATAATATATATTGACGTAGCTTCTATTAGATTAAATTCTGGCGAAATAGCAATATTATACGAAAGAGTGCCATGTTAGGATTAGGACTTAGTTTAGCAAAGCCATATAAAGTATCTAAACCCGCATTTAACGTATTAGATATAGATTCTTTGGTTATATATAATGAGTATCAGACTTGGACTTACAGCTCTGGAAGCACAGTAAATGCTTGGCCTAATCATTCAAGCTTATCAAGTAATTATAATTTGTCACAATCAAACAAAAGTTTTTTTCCAGTAGAAGAAAATGGAAAACTTAACTTTAACAATCAATCTATTAATGGACAGCTAAATTACGCTACACAAATAGATGTAACTAACTTTACTTTAATTATGTCTTTAGACTTAAACAAACAAGTTAATTTAGCAAACGAAGCTATTATTGGTAGAGGTTTAAACGATTTATTAAAACTTTACAGAGGAGGTGCTGCTAAAAGAATAGGATTTAAACTAGAAGGAACTAATTATGATGAAAACAATCTTGATGTAGACTTTCCTGTAGGAGAGTTTATTTTGACGGCTACTAGAAGTTTAAGCGGAGTAGTTGTTTTTTACTTTAACAATGTTGAGGTTGGAGGATTTAATACAAACCCAAACGAAGACTTTAGAATAACTCAAATAGGTTCTGGACAATTACACTCTTCTGTCAAGTACGATGGATACATTAATGAAGTCTATGTGTTTGAAAAAGTTTTAAGTGACGAAGAGAGAAACAATGTTATTAACTTTGCTTTAAATAAATTATAAAATGAAGTGGATAGGACAACATATATGGGATTTTATATCTAGGTTTCGTAACGATGTATACTTTGAAAACCTACAAGGTAGCTCAGAAACTACTGCACTTGTTATTGACTCTGACGGCAAGGTAACAACGAACAGTTTGACTGGAGGTAGTGGAGACTCTGAAGCTAGTAAAGTGAGACTTCCAGTTAGATTTAAAGAAGCTGTTGTTAAAGGTGACCCAGTATACATATCAGGATACAACAGTGGTCAAGACAGAGCAGAGGTACAAAAAGCTGATTCTGATGATGCTAATAAAATGCCATCATTTGGTTTGGCAGATGCTGACTATTCTTTAAATGATAATGGTTATGTAGTATCTATAGGTAACTTAGCTGATGTTGATACTAGCTCATACTCTGTAGGAGACACTCTTTACGTAGCTTCTGGTGGCGGATTAACAAGCACAAAGCCTGCAACTGAATTAAACTTAATACAGAATGTTGGTGTAGTTACAAGGTCTCAACAAAACAGTGGTATGATTGAGGTAGTTGCTACAGGTCGTAGCAATGATGTTCCTAACTTAGATGAAAATGCTATATTTCTTGGGGACTCTAACGATAAATCTGTTCAGACTGACGCACCTATGATTGGACTTGTAACTGCTGCTGATTCTGCTGCCGCAAGAACTGTATTAAATGTAGACGTGTCTGGTACTGACAACTCAACAAATGTAACGTTGACTGGTACGCCTGATTATATTACAATATCAGGACAGGAGATAACCAGAAATCAAATAGACTTAACAGCAGACGTTACGGGGGTTTTGCCATCTAATCAGGTTAAGCAAATAAGCATGAGTAATCATCACTTTTTTATGAACAGTGCAAGCACTACAGCTGACTTCTTTTTTCCATATAATAACTTAAACGAAGCTAGCAGCACAAGCCAATACTACACAAGAACAATAGCTCCTTATGCTGGGAAGATTGTAAAAGTAATCATAAGACCTAGTGCAGCTATTGGAACAGCCTGCAAACTACAGTTCCATAAAATAACAGACACAACATTAAACTTTGGAACAGCATCAGAAGAAGTTACCAATGTAAATTTAAACACGGCAGAGACATCAGTGTCTACAGCATTTAGCTCTGCAACATTTGCAGCAGGAGATGTAGTAAATGTTTCTTTAATTAAATCAGCATCAGGAACAGCTAACGTCCAAGCAGTTATCGTTTGGGAATACACAATATAATATGGCACTAGCAGACAGAAAATCACAAGATATATTTAATAAAAGAACTGGAAGCGATAGAGACGCTAAAAGTATAGACACGTCTAAAGAAACTGAAATAAAAAGTAAGTTTGATAATGGCGAACATATATTAGACCAGGGTATGTTTGAAAACTTAGCACCAGCCTTATACGCGGTACAACAAGTTGCAGACGACATAGAGGAATTAAGAAGATTTGTTTCTTCTGAAATAACAAGCATAACCACTAGTCAAGCTTCAGCTATAACAGCTAATACAGCTAAGACTTCAATAACGACAAGCCAGTCTAACGCTATAACAGCAAACACAAATAAAAGAGATGCTAGATATATATTTATACCTGTTATCTGTAACTTTTATGGAGAGATAACCACAGAGTCTTACGTTCCTTTTTCTGATGGAGAAACAGAAAGCACAGCAAACTCAAACAGAAGAAATCAATTTATAGCCCCATTTGATGGTCAGTTTCACAAAGCTATATTTAGAAGCAATCAAAGCTTACTTGAAAGAGGCAAGGGGGTTACTCTTACTGTAAAATCTAAAAGAGCTAGAAACAACAGCTCAACTGTTGATGATTTAGAAACAGAGACAGTAACAACTACAGCGGCAGAAAACTTTATGGAAGTAACATTTTCTTCTACATCTTCATTTAACAAGGGAGACAGGCTTTTAATGTCTATGAGCCTGCCTAGTGTTCCAAGAGGAAACAAAAACTGGTTTGTCACTGTTATATTTAAAATAGACCAAACTACGTAAGAACTTTATTATCTTTGCAATATGTATAAGACATACGTTATAAAAAACCTTCAAACTACCGACACCACTTTAAGAGACGGCGAAGAATTGTTTTCTGTTTATGTATCAAACACGTCTACAGATGACCAAACGTTTAATTTAAAGATAGATGAAGTTTATGTTTACGAAGGAGTCGTTATACCCCCTAGCGTAACTTTAGTTTTAGACAACCCAATTATTTTTGACACAAGTAGGATTACGGTTTCAGCAGGCGTAGCAGATAAACTTGACATAACATACACCGTGAAATAATGAAATTGAGAATTTTTATATTTTTATTTTTAGCGTTTTTTGCAAATACAGCAGACGCACAACTTAAAAAACCTTTTAAATTTTCTACTTTTTATATAGCGGCTAACGGTGGAACTTCTTTAGCTAACGAAAACATCTACTCGGTAAACAATAGCTTTCTTTCTACAGACACAATAATAACACCTTTTGATTACTCTTTAACTATGGGTATTCGCAAGATAAAAAGGTTTGGCTATGAAGATGTTAGCAAGTTTAAAGATGGTACTGAATCTGCATACGGAGACGCTACTACTATTGGCTTATCTCCTTTTGAATATTTGTTTGAAGTGGACTACAGAAGACAAGAAGGAAATAAATATTTAGACCAACATCATTTTCTTAGATACGTAAAGCCTTTATGGATGACTAAAGTATCATACATTAAAGAGGGTTTTGCAGACATTGAATATTACGAAGCTACACAAAGATTTAGAATTAATGGCAAAAAGAAGCTATCATTTAATATAGGTGGAGTTCAAAGACTTGCAGAACCTTATGGATACAACCCGTTAGAAGAATGGCTAATAGCTTCGGGACAGCTACACTATACTTGTTTAGCGATTGAAGAAGGTTACAGCGTAGATGTATACGAATCTGAATATAGAGACCCAAACGGTAATTTAGTAGCGGAGAACGCAACTATATGGAATCAAGTAGTTATACCTGAAGTACTAAATGACTACGTAGAAAAGAAAAAGAATGAGTTAGATAATCAATGGCAATACTCTTTGGTGGTAGGATTTGATTTTTATCATTACAAAAAGAATTTCTGGTTACACTCTTGGGGTAACTTAATGCCTTATCACTATGATGGTGGAGGTGAATACTCATATCATAACTTTAACGATGGAGAACAATGGTATGACTACTCAGGAGGATTAATTTTTGGATACAACTTAAACAGAAACGTTGGTTGTTTTATAGAGGGTAAATACAATAAGTATTGGAACAGAGAATGGTACGACTTTAAATTTGGTATAAACTATAGAATATTTTAAAATGGCAAAAGAACTTAACGAAGAAACAGGGTTCAACGTAAGCATAAAGACTTTATTGGGAATAGGTTTTGCAATGGCAACTCTTATTGGAATGTGGTTTACACTACAGGCAGACATAGCTGAAGCTAAACAGCTACCAGCTCCTACACCAGCAGAAATTACTCGCATGGAATTTGATATGAAAGACCAGCTTGTGCGTCAAACAATTATGACTACGCAAGAAGACGTTAAAGAGCTTAAAGAGGCTATACAGAGAATAGAGGATAAACTAGACGGAAGATAATGTTTAAGGCTCAAAGAAATATTTTTACTATATACTTGTTAGTTTTATTACTATTACTGAGCTGTAATAAGGCTTTTTCTCAAATAGAAATAATACATTTTAATGCTGGTTTCAACTCAGCAAATAATGTTGCTTGGTTTGAAAAGTTAAGAGAGTGTGACAAACAAAGTCTTTTAATAGAAGAAGACAATAATCAAGTAGAATATCAAATAGCTGTTGTTCCTACAATAGTAGTGTTTGATGACGGTGAAGAGGTAAAAAGATTTCAAGCAGACATAAGTTTTAAAATGGTTGCTACAAGAAAAGAAATACAAGAATACATTGACGAATTAATAATAAGCAAATTCTAATGAACAGGTTTACTAAATTTTTATACGCATTTATTATGGTTGTAGTGTTTACACTATCAACTGCTTTTGCTCAATGTCCTAATGGAACATACTTAAACATTGTAATAAATCCAGACCAATACCCACAAGAAACATCTTGGGTTATTGTTAATGTTTACGGAGACACTATAGTTACAGGAGGGCCTTATACTAATATAATAGATTATTCACCACAAATTACACAACTGTGTGTGCCTAACGGTGACTATTACTTTAACATATACGACACTTATGGCGATGGAATGCAAGGAAGTCTATGGGGTGGTCAAGATGGCTCATACTACCTAATAAGATGTAATGATACTATAGTTGAAATGGATTCAGCTAATTTTGGTACGTACACATATCACGGTTTTACAGTAGAAGACTGCGCACCTCCGCCTCCTGTATACGGTTGCATGGATAACGACTTTGTAGAGTTTTTACCAATAGCAACAGTTGATACAGGAATGTGTTACACTCCAAAGTTATACGGATGTACAGATGAAGAAGCATTTAATTATGACAGTATAGCTAATACAAATATACTAACAGATAGCTGCACACACACCTTAGAGTTGACAGACTTAGCTGGTAACGGCTGGGCTGGAGCATATCTACAAGTATTTCAAGGTAACAACTTTTTAGGTATATTTACTTTAGAAGATGGTTTTGATACTACGTTTACTTTTGACCTTAGTATATCAGAGCCTGTGGAGATAAAATTTAATACTACTCAACAATCTCAGTTTACATCGGTACAATGCGGTTATAGTTTATATTCAGAGGAACATTTAACAATAAGCGAACCAGGAGGCTTTGCTAATCCTTTAATTCCTTTTGCTACAAACTTAGGTATGCCGTATTGCGGCAATAGTTGTATAGAAAAAATATTTGGTTGTATTGATGATACAGCTTTAAATTATGATGATGGTGCTAACACGGATGATGAAAGTTGTTATTACATTGAAGGATGTACTAATCCATTGTATTTAGAATATAACGAAGACGCTGACTTTGATGACGAAAGTTGTTTAACTCCAATAGTTTTAGGATGTATGGACGAGTACGCATTAAACTACAATCCTGAAGCAAACGTAGAAATAGAAGGTTATTGCATTGAAATTGTAGAAGGTTGTATGAATGAATTAGCATTTAACTACAACCCTAACGCTAACGTGCCTGATACTTGTATAGCGGTAATAGAAGGTTGTATGATTGTTGAAGCTTTAAATTACGATTCTTTAGCCAACACTGACGATGGTAGCTGTACGCTCCCAGTTTTAGGATGCACTAATTCTGAATCATTTAATTATAATCCACTAGCAAATGTTGACGACAATTCTTGTATAGATGTTGTTTATGGATGCACAGATAATACAATGTTTAATTATAACTCAGAAGCAAATATAGATAATGGTAATTGCATACCTTTTTATTATGGATGTACAGACAGTACAGCAATTAATTATGACGATAACGCAAACTCTGACAATGGGTCTTGTATTTATCCTTTGTATGGGTGCATTAATCCGTCTGCTATTAATTATAATCCACAAGCTAACATGGCAGACAGTAGTTGCTATTACTCTGCTGGGTGTTATTCTGGTGATATATACTATGTGCCTAATGAATGTTTTAGCTGGGTTATCGAAGTAGACCCATATTGCTGCAATACAAACTGGGACGATGGTTGTGATGGACTTTACGAATATTGCGTAGATGGATGGACTGGGCCTGTGGGGGTTGAGACTTATAACAGACTTGGAATAAATCCCTATCCAAATCCAACTAAAAATACTGTTAATTTTAATAACTTTGTAGATGTTGATGTTTACGATGCAAAAGGAATTTTAGTAAACAGACATAAAAAGATTAATGCTTTAGACTTGCCAAAAGGTATGTATCATTTAATAATAAAGTTTAATGAATTAATTTTCAACAAAACAATAGTTAAATTATAATGGCTGAAAAAAGAAAAAAGTCTAAAACAATTAGAAAAACCACAAAAGGCAAGGGAGCTAATTATAGGTCTACTAAGTCTGGAGCTGGTATGACTCGTAAAGGAGTTAAGGCATATAGAAAAGCAAACCCTGGTAGTAAATTAAAGACTGCCGTAACGGGAAAGGTTAAAGCTGGGAGTAAGGCTGCTAAAAGAAGAAAGTCTTATTGCGCTAGAAGTTTAGGTCAACTAAAAAAGAGTAGTGCTAAAACTAGGAATAATCCTAACTCAAGAATTAGAGCCGCTCGTAGGCGATGGAAATGTTAATTATTAATGAAAAAATGTAAATGTATGTACGGAAGTAAAAGTTACAGTAAAAGTAAAATGAAGGCTACAACTCCTAAAAAGAAAAAAGCTACAACTAAAAAAAAGAAAGTTGTTAAAAAGAAAAAGTAAATATTATTACGACTATACTAGAAATATGAGTAACGACAAACAATACAGCAACTGTAATTGCACTAGAAACTTGGTTGCCTGTACTTGCATTATGTCTGAAGCTATCCGAAAAGAATTGGAGAAAAAAGAAGAAGAAGCTTTTTTTAATGCCTGGACAGAAAGTTTAGAAAAAATGGAACAGCCTAAGGCTTGTAATATAGATAATCCTGACTGCGAAAACTGCGGTAGTTAAATAAATAAATATGAATCCTACAAACAACAATTCTTTATACAAGAACAGTTTAAAGAAAAAGAAAAAAACAACTGCTCCAAAGAAAAAAAAGAAGGTAGTTAGAAAGAAAAAAAAGTGTTAATATGCTAAATAATATATTAGGAGGGATACTTGGTAAAGTAGTAGACAACGCTGAGGGTATTCTTGATAAAGTAATTACTACTGACAAAGAAAGAGAAGAGGCTAAACTACAGTTACGCAAAGTCTTGTTAGACGCAGAGAAAGAAGCTTTTAATAAAGAAGTGGAAGACAGGAAGGACGCAAGAGACTTGTATAAAGACGATGCTATAATTCAAAAGATACTTGCTACTTTATTTACAGTAGCTTATTTTGGTATTAGCTTTGTTATGTTTCAACACTTTGTTAATGGAGTTATTGACTTAGGAGAGTTTGAGATTAGTTTTATATCTACTATATTTGGAGCTATGTCTGCAAAAGTTAATACTATTATAGACTTTTTCTTTGGAGGAAGCTCTAGTAAAGAAAAAAAATAATATGCCAGCTAAAAAGAAATCTACAGTAAACGCAAGCGGAAACTACACAAAGCCTACAATGCGTAAAAGACTTTTTAATTCTATAAAAGCAGGAAGCAAAGGAGGTAAGCCTGGACAGTGGTCTGCACGTAAAGCTCAGATGCTTGCTAAAAAATACAAAGCTGCTGGAGGTGGATATAAAAGCAAAAAGTAATGGCATTAACTAAAAGACAGAAAAGTTTAAAAAAGTGGACTAAACAAAAGTGGAGGACTGCTTCTGGAAAAAAGTCTAGTAAAACTGGAGAAGTCTATGCTCCCGCAAAAACTATTGCTAAATTAAAAAGCACTGAAAAAGGTAGAAAAAAACTAGCAGCAGCTAATGCTAAAAAAAGAAAAGCAACCAAGAAAGGTAAGCAGCACGCTAAACACGGATTACATAAAGGAAAAAAAAGATAATGAATTTACAAGTATTAAGATTTAGTAGTGGAGAAGACTCAACCTCTGGATTATTGTTTGAAACAAACTTAGACATGAAGTCTTTTTTATGTTACACGCTAGAAGACGAAGCTAGAGATGTAAAGATAAAGGGTGAAACAAGAGTTCCTGCTGGCACGTATAAAATAAAATTAAGAACCGAAGGAGGATTTCATGGAAGATACACTAAAAAATATTCTGGTATGCACGTTGGTATGTTGCATATCGTTGACGTTCCTGGTTTTGAGTATATTCTTATACACACTGGAAACACTGATGAACATACTGCTGGCTGTCTTATCGTTGGTGATAGTCAAGAAAACAATAACATTCTTAAAGATGGTTTTATTGGAAAAAGTGTTAATGCCTATAAAAGAATCTATCCAAAAATAGCAAACGCTATTAAGTCTGGAGAAGAAGTTACTATAACTTATATAGATTACGACATAAAACTTTAAGTATTAATTTAATATATTTGCATATATGGCTAAATCTATAACTCTTAACTCAACAACATCATTTAAGGCAACCGATAGCGGATTGTCTAAAATACTTTTTGATTTTCAAAAGAACTTTACAAGCACTATTACTAGCGAGTCTGTACAATATGGTGAAGTAACTATTCCTACAGTATCACTTATTACTTTAAATTTAGCATCTCCAGGAGCAGGCGTTTTTCTTTATGTAGAAAACATTGAAGATGAAAATGATTCGCAAGTACAAGTTCATTATGGCTCTGTAACTTTTGCTACATTAGAACAAGGGGAGTTTCTTTTTGTTAAATTAAGAACTACAGATGACATTAAGTTAAGACTTAACACTGACTTAGGACAGGCTACTTGTAAATATTTTTTAATAGAATTTTAATCATGCCAAAAACTTATAATTTAAAAGCAGACGCAGATATTACTTTAACAGACAGTGCAAGCAACACGCTAAACACTTTTTCTGTTACAGAAACATTTTCAGCTATTAGCTCAGATACAGTTGTTACTGGTACAATTTCTATAGCTAGAGACGTTACAGAGCAGATTAACATCACCACGATAGGAACTAGAGCTTTAATTCTTTTAAAAAACGACAACACTACTGGAGTTGCAAAAGCTAAACTTTTAAATAACACAACCGAGGTAGCAGAACTAGCTTATGGCGAATGGTTGTTTTTGCCTATAGACGCTGCTGGAACAAACATAAACGTTAGTGCAGAAGGAGGTGCAGTAGAAATTACATACGTTATAGTTGAACAATAAAATTCCCATCTGGCTAAGTGACTGGACTTTCAAAGATTCTAAAGGTTATATTATAACTGTAAGAGATGTTTTTGTTAAAGGAGAGCCTGACACTCAGTTTATTAACAATCCTATGTTAGTAAAAAAAGCATTAAAGAAGTTTGGTAAAGTAAAAAAATCGCAAACTTACAAACCAATTAATGTCGTTTTAAAGTCTCAACACGGCTATGGGCCAAGATATGAAGACGAAAAACTTTTTATTAAATGAAGAAAAAAAAACATACTGAAGACATAAGAAAATATCTCTTATCTAATCCAGAACTATTAAACGCTAAGTACTCACAAACAGCAAAGCTATTTGAAACTAATTACGAAGTAGTAAGAGGTATAGCTAGAAGACTTAGAGAAGAAATAAATCCACCAAACTCTAAAGAAACTACTTCTTTTGAAGAAAATAAACAAGGAGCTATAGTTACTTGTGAGGATAGCAAACGAGTTAAGTCTTTAGACGACCTTTTAAAAGCTTGTAATGTAGACTTAGATGTCTGGGAGGTAGATAAGTACGATATAGGTACTTATGAGGTTACAGGCTTTGATAAAGCTAAAAGACCTATAACAGTACCAATGTTTAGGACGAAAGCTTGGTTAAAGAAAATAAACCCACTACAAAATATAAAAAAAATAAGAGAGGAGCTAATAGAAGATTTAACTCCTCTTTTTTATTCTAAGCCTAAATGGGTAATTAGACCACATAGCTATAAAGAAGACGACCCGCATCTTTTAGAAATCAATGCTTTTGACTTACACTTAGGTAAGATTGGAATAAAAGGTGACGAGTACAGCCTTGAAATAGCTAGAGAAAGAATGATTAACGCATTAACACACTTAGTAAAAAGAGCAAGTGGTTATTGTGTAGACGAAATTCTTTTTGTTGTCGGTAATGACTTTTTAAACTCAGATGGGGACTTTCCGTTAGCAGCAACTACAAAAGGAACGCCACAATCTAATACAGACACAGGAATGCAAATGTATAGAGCTGGACGTAAACTAATTGTAGAGTGCGTTGAAATGCTTGTTGAGTATGCTGATGTTCATATTGTTATTATTCCAGGTAATCACGACAGAGAGTCTATGATGCACATAGGAGACGCTTTAGAGATGTTTTATGAAAACAACGAAAATGTCTCTGTAGACAATAGCGACAGCATGATGAAGGCGCACAAGTACGGAAGATGTCTTATTGTTAATGACCACGGTGATGGTGCAAAACTTATAAACTTACCAGGCATAGTGTCTCAAAGATATAGAGATGTATGGAGTGAGGTAAAGTATGTGGAGGTTCATAGAGGACATCTACACACTAATAAGTCTTATAAGATGCAGGCCGTTGAAGAACTTAACGGACTTACAGTAAGAAATCTATCATCAATGTCTGCTACTGACGAATGGCATGATATGAAGGGTTATGTTGGAAACATAAAGAAAGCTTCCGCTTTTATTTGGAGCAAGTACAATGGAGTACAAGCCAAGCTAAACTACAATGTTGAGGTTTAGTTTTTAGACAACAACTCTAAAACTTCTGTTAAAGATTCGTGTCTGTGGTTGTCTTCAAGCAAAATTCTATATACATATTTAGAGGAAGTTATTTTTGAAACCTCATGTATTGCAGAATAATTCCTGTCTTTTAAATCTATTTGTTGTTTGTCGCCGCAAAAAATCATCATAGAATTTTTCCCAAGTCTACTTAATGCCATTTGAAACTGCGACCTTGTAAGATTTTGAAACTCATCTACAATTACAACAGCATTGTCAAAAGTTCTACCTCTGAAGTGAGCTAAACTTACTAGCTCTATTTCTTCATCGTTAGTCATTTTATCAAGCTTATCTGGCTTGTTATAAACCTTACGCATATTAGACATGATAGGTACTAACCAAGGTTCCATCTTTTCTTTTTCAGAGCCTGGTAAGAATCCATTATCTTCAGTAGAGACGGTAGGACGAGTTATAATTATTTTATTATACTTTCTTTTAAAGAACATATCAAGAGCAGTCTGTACAGCTAACAAAGTTTTACCTGAGCCAGCTTTACCAATGACAAAACTAAATGGGTGTTTTAAAATTTCAGACTTAGCAATTTTTTGCTCGTCAGACAGTGTGATGGCAAACCTTATAGCTCCCTTTGGAGAAGGCTTACCTTTATTTTCTTTCATATTTATATGGAGGTTTATTATATTCTGCAATTAATAAAGAGTCAATCTTTTTTATCATCGCAACGTAATACCTTCTTAGTTTCTGTAACTTGTCTTTTCTTGTCATTGTTTTGTTTCTTTAAAAAATTATAATACCTAGCTGCCGCTTTTAAAATAATCGTCTTGGAATTTTCCATGAAAAGGTTTTGATTTTACTCCAGTGTTTTCATTATACGAAGTTGTGGGATATTTAAAACCAAACATCATTTGAAATCCGTAGTCTTCCGTAATAACCTTTGGTAGGTCTACATATCTACTTTTAGGGTCTTTAGGGTCTTTATACTTAATTATATTTTTTATTTTACTCATGCGTGCCATTCTCCATCAAAATACATACCCATTACGTCAACATCTTCTTCTATATCAAAATTGAGTACTGGTGGTTTATCTTCTTTTATCCAATCATAGCAAATGTTATACATTTCTGAAACACCATAATGCAAAGTTTCATCATCTTCAAGAGTGACTTCACTACTAACATAGTATTCAAATTCTAGTTTAACTTTTACTATTGGCATATTATTAATTATTATTCCCAAGGTCTAGGTTTTCTCATAACAGAGCCGTCTGGCCCTTTTCTAATAGAGCCAAATCCTGCTCCCTTTTCTCTTTTTTGTGTCATATAACTATCACAACAAACAGCCTCTGGAACAACAACCTTATCGTCTATAACCTTAACAGTGTAATTAGATACAGACTTAGATTTGTTACACTTTTTACAAATGAACTTACCCATTTAAATCTTCTTTTAATATATTATAAATTGCTAAGTCGTGTTCTTTAATTAACTTATAAATCTTTTTTGCTTCACGTTTAGCTTCATCTAATTTACCTTTAGGAACGTCAATTCCAGTTGCGTTGTTAATTAAAATGTGTGCCTTTTTTAAAAGGTCACTAGTTTTACTGTTCATTTTTTTCATCTTGTATTGCTATTTTTAAAAGTACTAAATATCCTATTAAATCATCTATAGTATCTAAAGTATTTTCGTTAATTCCTTTGTTTTTAATTCTCATCATCTTATCATCTATTCGACAACAGATAGATTCTACAGCTCCCAATTTACTAAAAATTTTAGCTGGATTTGTAGCTGAGTCCCCATATTGTTTATTTTTCTTTAACAATAAAGTCATAACATCTACCATTGTTTTTTTAATTTTATACCTTGTATCTCCTGTGTGCTTATTTTGCATTGTCTTCTTCTTTTATGTTTTTTTGTAGTTCTAATTTAACATCATTAATAATATCCATCATTACGTCTAACACGCTGTCTAAGTCTTCAGTAGAATCACCCATGTTTTTCATCATTTCATCTTCATACTGTCTAGCAAGCTTTATAAGTCTATTAAACTTTAGCTTTACTACTTTTGAATGACTACCTTTAAGTAGGTATAATTGTTCATTAAAACACCTAAAAGTAGCAAATGCAAGTGTTAAGTCTATTTGATGCTCTTTTGTCATTTTATCTTCCATAGTTATAAAAGTTTAAATAATTTATTAATGTTTTTATCTATACTATCTATTGTATTAGAATAAACGACAATACTTTCACCAATAGTTTGTGTACCAATTTGGTGCAATTTTTCTTTAACAGCTAAATCTCTTACCTCCTTTTTTTTCTTCCAGTTTGGTGATTTTTTCTGATAGTAACCAGGGTACTTTGCTCTTATCCTGTCTAAACTTCCTTTTTTCTGCATTAATCTAATTTTGTTTTTAAATGTTCTATAATGTTACTCATCTTACGTCTGTAGTATAAATCAAACTCTAAGTACTGAGTGCTGCCGTCAGGGCCTACTTCAGTTGGTTGTTCTTTTTCCCAAAGTCTATATATTACATTTCGCATTCTTTGACTTGGAGTCTTAGTTTCAAACTCAGCTTCTTGACCTGCTGTCTCTACTAAGTCTACCATTTCTTTCTGAACAGGTGAAGTAGAGATTACCACGTATCCTGGTTTTTTCAAAAGAGAAAAAAGTCTAGTCATTGTTTCTGCTGACAACTCTGGAGTTCCAAGCACTACTTTTAACGAGGAGTCTGCCATAGTTCTTATACCATCTACACCTCCTTCAAATACAACTGTATTTTTCATAATTATTTAGTTTTTAATGTTAAGTAAATTAAGTCTTCAAACTGAAGTCCAGCTTCTATAAACTTAGAATTTTTAGATAAAAGCTCTATATGTTTAACTCTTAATTCTTTTGGATTATCTATGTATTTAGTTATTGTTGTACCAGCAACATCAATAATTTTTCCAAATTCTTTTTGTGTTATTCCTAATGCTTTAATGGTCATTTTAAAATTTAATTTCATTTTTCTTATTTAATATATTAATATAAATCTTCAGCGGTTAATGTTACTAAGTTTAATTTACCATCAAACCTTTCGTAACGTTTTGGGTAGTAATCTTCAGACAAGCACTTTTGATATATTCCAAGTAAATGGTCTATTTTTTCGTTAGCAACCTCCATAACAGAAGCGTCTAGCTCAAACATAGCTATCTCAAAAGGAGATTGTTTTTCTACAACAGCAAACACAAACCTTGCATTCGGGCTTACAAGTTTATTAGCTATAAGTCCTCTTAGGTAATATGCAGCCTGCCTATCGTATCCAAACTTTTTAATACTAGACGTAAAGGCTTTAACTGAAGTAGTAGTTTTTAGGTCTACCACTAAATCATCAGTGTCTCTTCTTAAGTCTATTAAACTCTTACATTTAATTATATGAGTTTCATCATTGTCGTCCCTAATACTTTCTGTCCACACGTTTACAGACTCGGTAACAGCTTTATTACAAGAAAATAACTCTTTCATTGTTTCGTTGTTATTGACAGCCTCTTCCATCCCTAGAATTTTAGAGTATTGTTCTGTTGTAAGTATTATTTTATTTCCAGCATTGAGCAAATGTACAGCAAAAGCCTCTTTACCAGCTTTAGTCCTTTTGTCAATTTTTGGAATAATATAATATAAGTCATCAAACTTTTCTGGTTCTAAGACTTTACAGTGAAAAGCAGAGCCAAACACCATTGCTTCTGTAGAAGTGGATTGTGATTCTATTTGAGACTTAAAGTAAGCAGGACTTTCATTTAACCATCCCAACATTGAGTTTGTGATATGTTCTTTATCTTCGTAATAATTATCTTGATTTATCATAGTTTAAAATATATTATCTTCTTTTGTTTCTTGATTTTGTTTGAAGTACTCTCTTATTCTACTTTCAGAAAGATTAAATCTATCAGCTATTTCTTTTACACTGTAACCTTCTTTAAAGTGTAAAATAGAGGCTAATTCAGCTTTTTTTCTTATATCTAAATCCTGAATAGGAGTCCATTCGTTTTTATAACTATTTCTGTTCATCTTCTTCTGGCTTTAAGTCTTGTTTTCTAAACTCTTTTTTATACAATTCATAGTTAGGTAAATACTTTGCAGTTTCATGTATGTCATTATACAACTTAGTTACATTTCCAATAAGGTCATCGTAATGCTCAGGAGTAACACAAACATCTTTCATTTGCTCTAAGACGTGTTCTACAACCATTATAGTGTATTCTTGATTTGCTAAAGCATCTAAAAAAGCTTTTTCTTTTTTCTTATTAAACATAATCTAATTCTTTTTTTAATTGTTTTACTTGTAGTTTAAGGCCTACGTTTTCCGCCTGTAAGTTTTCTATAATTCTACCCTTGTTTAAAATCTTTTCTCTAAGCTTACTATTACTCGTAAGGATAGATGAAACAAAATCATTTGTAACTTCGTCTTGTATATATATATTAGCAAGACCTACGGCTTGAGTGTATGAGCTATCATACTCTTTATATATGTCACGCAAATCATCAAACTTTTTACAATGATGTATTATTGAAGAGTGGTCACGATTTATAAGTTTACCACAATCAACGAGTCCTAAGTCAAACATTTTAACTAAAACTACGCTAACTATTGTTCTATGATAGACTAACTGTCTTTCTCTACATTTACCCATAAAATCATCATAATTAACGTGATTGTAATTTAGGTAGTGTTTTATAAATTCTTTTGCATTATCTAATTCTTTCATAATACTCTGATTATCACACCTGCTTTTTCTTTATCATAAGTATACGGTTCAAAGGAAGGTATCATAAACTCACAGTTATCATCCTCTATCCAGCCATACTTAACCATTAAGTCTTGTACAGTCTGACAAGGATTTATGTAATCAAACCTATGTCTTGAACCCCTTATAAATTCAAAAGATATTTTATAGGGAGCTTCCTTACCTACAAGCATAGCTTTAAACTTCTCCTTGTTCGACAAGTAGTCAGCTTTTGTAGCGCTTATATAAGTCATTACAGTTTTAGAGTGGATTAACATTTTGCCAGTCCATCTCTTTCCGTTTTTACTTGAAGGTACGTTACCCCCTATAAATATCTCGTTCATAACAGATGTTATTGGTTAATTAAAATGGTAAGTCTGTATCTTCTGTTGAAGAAGTTGCGATAGGCTCAGTATCAAACTTACTTTTTAGTGCGTCCATTCCGTCTAATAATTGCTGGTCATCAGCAGACAGAACTTTGTTGTACTTGGAATCATAAGTAAGCTTTTTACCTACCTTAGAAGACCATAGGTATTTTACAGCGGTTCTTTTAACCAAAGTTCCAGTTTCTTTATCTTTACCTACGTATTCTTCAGAAACAAGAGCAACCTGTACACGTCTGTTTAGAGCAGACTTACAAGCCTCTGCGTCTGAATTAAATTCAGTAACACCACAGTTCATTAAGAAATCTTTTAGTTGTTTCTTTTTCCATTCTTTAGTGCTGTCTTTGTCGGTTTGTTTTACAACCCAAAATCTTGCACTTGCTTGTTTACCATCTTCTGTTAAAAGATAGAACTCAATAAAAGGTGAACTTGTGTAACCTTCTATATCAGAAGAGTTTTTAAGTCCTGTTACGGTACATAAGTATCCTCCTGGAGTAGCTCTTTCTGGGTATTTACCATCAGAACCTTTAGGGTTAGTTTGTCCTCCTTTGAAATTTGCTAAGTTGAATGCTTCCATTGTCATAATTTTAATGTTTTAATAATTTATTAATTAGTTTTTTTTCCAGTTAAATCTCACTTTACCATTTTGGTCTTTGGCAGCCAACTGAATAAGCTGTCCGTTTTCATCTCTTTTGTCTCCCCAAGTCCACTCTTTGAGTTTTAATCCCCAAGTAGCCTTAGGTCTACCGCCTACTTCTTGAAACTCACTTGAGTCAAGTTTAGCTTGTATTAACGGAAAGTCGTATAACTCACGACCTATTCCCCAATTAAAGCAAGCACGTTTAAATGCGTCTGAAGCTTGACCTTTTTCTGCTTCTGTGTTAGACTCAGTACCTACGTCTTGTTTCCAAACCCATTCTTTTGTTTCTGAGTTGTAAATACCAACAGAACAATAAAGTCTGCCTTCTATTACTTCGTAGCGCTTAGACCAATTCTCAGGGCCTACTACCTTGTCTAGGACATTCATATCGTACCTTGCGTCTTTATACGCTAAGATGGTCGCATAACCTCCTTTATTAATTGATTGTACTCTAAAGTCTATTTGACTTAACTCTACTGGTTGATTTAGTTTTTTAAAATCCATAATTTTAATTTAGTTTTATTTGTTTCTTGTTTCATAACTTTTAATATCTCTGTCTAACTTTTTTAGAACAACAGCAGCCATAACTATTTTAATAAATCTTCTTATTAAGATTGGTGATTTACTTGTAATAAGTATAAATCCTATTTCCTTAAAGATTCTGTGTAAAATAGAACGGACAGTTGATTTACTAAAGCCAGTTCGTTGAGATACTTTAGCTATTATTTTTTCATAATTTGACATAAATTATTTTTAAATACTTTGCTAAAATAATAAATAAGTTTTATTTATTAAAGAATTTTTTTAATTTAATTACAGAAAAACCTATAATAAATAATGCTATAAATGGTAGTAAGTTTACTGCCAAAATAGCGGTAACAGCCAGGGCTAATACACCCAAGACTGCTCCTCCGATAATGTTAATTTCGTTCATAATTTTAAATTAATGATGTAAATTTAGTTCTACTTGAGTCAAAACTCATGTTAATTTCTCCAACACCTATGTTACGACCTTTTGCAAATATAATTTGCGCAAGTCCAGCAGCGTCAGTTCCGTCTTCAAGTGATGGGATGTTGTAGTATTCTGGTCTAAATAGTAGACAAACTATATCCGCTGCTTGTTCGATTTCGCCTGATTCTCTCAAGTCTGACATTGTAGGTTTTGGATTGCCTCTAAACGAGACACCTCTGTTTAATTGCGATAAAGCTATAACAGAGATATTAAGTTCTTTTGCAAGGTTTTTGAGCGTTCTCGCAACCATTGAAACTTCTTGTTCTCTTGTTCCGTTCTTTTTTCCTTGGACGGAGACGAGTTGGAGGTAGTCGATAAATACCACCTGCACATTGTCATTAATAGCATATTTTCTAATTTTTGCGGTTAAATAACTTAATGATGTTCTTTTACAGTCATCAATCTTTAATGGTAATTCTTCAATAACGCCTATTGCTTTGTTGATTAATTGCAACTGCTCTTTATCTATTGCGCCTTGATTTAATTCTCTTAAAGATACTCCTGACTCTATACTTATAATTCTTTGTAATAGTTGTGGAGCAGACATTTCATAACTAAATACTGCGACTGGGTGTTTAGCACGTACAGCGTTATACGCTACGTTAAGAGCAAAGCTCGTCTTACCCATAGATGATGCAGCACCTATTATTGTTAAGTCTGTCGGTTGAAAACCATTAGTGAAATTGTCAAGACAGGAATAGCCAGTTGTTACACCAGTTATCCCGTCTGTAGACATACGTGTTGTTAAGGTCGTGTAGTAATCTTTTAATTGACCTCCGATGTTTTCGTCATTAGCTGACTCATCAGTTTGTATAATTTCTATGCCTTTCTTTAACTCATCAGAAATTGTATCTAACGGTTCGTTTTTTTGCATTAAATTATTTATGTTCAACAAAAGATTACCCATAGTTTGATATTTACTTCTATATGATAGGTCTTCTATCAAAGAATTAAAATCAAAATTTGTATAACCATAAGATTCACAGTCAAACAAAACACTAAGAGAGTTTTTGTCCATGCCTATTTCTTTACCTATAGTAACCATGTCTATCTTAGTTCCAGACTTGTGAACTTTCTTTATAGCCTCCCAAAGAAAACTATAATTAGGTTCGTTCAACTTAATTTTCATAAGTCTGTCTTCGTCTTTGATAAAAAGTTCAGGATTTACTAAAACTTTGCCTATTAAAAACTTTTCTCTTTCTGTATTTGTCATAATGTTTTATTTATTTAATGATATGAATGTTTGCCTTGTGATTCACATTCCTGTCCGCATTCACTGCAAGACGATTCGTAATTATCGTCCCAATCAACTTCTTTCTCACAGCAATCAGAAATTTGTATAATTTCTCCTCCCTTATGGTCAATGTCTCCATCTGAATAATGAATAATACCACAGAAAGCCATTCCTGGTTCTTCGTATTCCATAAATATTGTTAAATTTGGAAACATCTCAGTAAGACGTTCAAAGAATTTTATAGGTGGAGACCAAGCGGTGTCAAAAGTAACACTAAATATTGGAATTTCAATATCCAACTCAGGCTCATATACGTCCCACTTAGTACCCCAGTTTTCACAGTTCCAATTATACCAATTTTCTTCTTCATGTTCTGGTCTAGGTACAAACCAATCCATTTTAAAGTCATCACAAGACTTGTAATCGTTTACTTTAAATTTAGAATAAAATTCAGTCATGTCTTGTTTAGTTCCTTGAACTTCAAGACGATTCCAGCACCAATTTGGCATAGTTAATCTAATAAAATCATATAGGCTTCTGGATTGGCGTGCCTAAACCATTGCAGTCCTTCTGCGTGTTCATTGAGTACTTTTTTATCATCTAAGAACATTCCTTGTTCAAATAAAATAGTAGCTCCCATAATAAAATCATACATGGAAAGTTCCACGGCGGTAAGCTGCGTCTCTTCTCCAGTAAATCTGTTTGATACAACGTCTCCCTCTTTGTAGAGTTCACCGTCAAACCATTTTGGCAATTCTTGTTTCTTTTTCATATTATCCTATTAATTTTTCGTGTGCTTCATTTTCTATGTCTTCTATAAAACTACCTTCTATAAAGTCCCAAAACAAATCTGTTATTTCTGTAACAACCCACTGCCCATCTTCATTTCTTGATTGCAAGTGTACTTCTGTAACTTCTACTTCTCTATGTTCAGGAAGCTCGTGTGTTGCTGACTCATAACGATAAGTATATGATATAGTCATTTCGTAATTTTCTGCTGCGACTAAAAAGTCTGCTGATATTTCTCTATTCATCGTCTTCTTGATTTAATGTTTCTTTTAATTTAGTGAAAGCTGAGTCAACCATTTTGTGTGCAATGTCTACAGCTGCTAATGTTTTATCCTTTAGATTTCTTTTAGGCTTTATTTTATCACCTATTTGTGGATAAGTTTTAAGCACAGACAGCACAATATGTGTTGCTTTGTTTTCACTTTCTTCGTCTTTAAAAACGTTGTTTGCTTCTAAGTTGTCAAGAATTTCTAATGCAATGCTGACGTTTGTGATTTTTTTCATAATTTTGTATTGATTTTGTTTTAATCTATTTTGATGATTGATTTGATTAGTTTTATAGGGGGTGTTTAGCCCCCTATTTTTTTTAATAACCTGGTTTTAGATGTGCAGTTCTTTGCTCTCTTTCTAAGTCTTCCAACTCCAACTCATTAAATGGTGTTCTAACTTTTGGTTTTTTAACCTTTTCAAACACCACCTCTTTAATCTTGTTAGAATTTCTGACATGATTAGCCATTGTGTTAACCACCTTAAATACGTGATTACACAATTCTTTTTGTTTGTCATCCAGACTGTCGCCAGGTTCTATTTCCCAGACTTCTCCGTAATTAATCTTTTGATTCTCAAAGTTTCCAGTGTTAATGGTAACTGATTGGTTACTGATTATTTCTTTTACTCTTGACATAATTCTTTAGTTTTAGTTAAAAATTCTTTTGCAGTTCCCAGAAAAACAACTTCATTGTCCCAATAGGTAACTTTTACTTTTATGTCTGAACCCTCTACATATATATAATATATATATTCTTCTCCGCAATCATGTGCATCTGGATGATATAGATATATACCTCCAGCTCCATCTTTAAAGTGGGCAAACATTTGTGCTGCTAAACAATCTGCTCCATTTGCAACCTTGTGAGTTTCGCCCATGGAAATTCCGTTTACAACAGCGAAAGGCTCAAGCCACTCTGCCAAGTCTTTTCCGTGTCCTGACATATACCCGTCATATTGACGATACATAGTTGTTAATGCTTTTTTTGATATATAGTTTTCGTCTCGATGAACTTCTATAATTTTTGTTAAACTTCTAGTACCCATAATTTTTAGTTTTATATATTAAAATGTTTGTTCTATTATTTCGTGAAACTCTTTTACTGCTTTAACAGCCTCCTCCCAGTCATTATTTTTCTGACAAGCCCTAACCATTTGCAACATTGTGTATGAGCTTAGCTTAACTAATGTTGTTTCTGATTCGTCATTCTTATTAAGTTGACTATACTCAAAAGCTCCAACCATATTTCCTATAGTCATAACCTCTAGTAAATTTTGTGGGTCTAAGTGATACAAAGCACCAACCCAAATGTCTGAGCGTTTCGTTGCTTTTTTACCTTCTAAAGAATTTAAAACATAATTTTTAAAGTTATCCGCAAGTTCAGATAGCCTTCTGTCATCAATGCCTATAGCTTCTGATAGGCTATCGGCTTCAGAGCTTGGTTTAAATTCAGATAATGTTTCTTGATAAAATTTCTTAAATTGATTTTCCATAATAATTTAATTTTTTAATTAGTTTCTAATAATTGACCTTCTGTAACAGACTTTAATAAGTTAGATAGAAAAGCTTTTTCTTTTCCATTTTTAACCCACTTAACTTCTATTAAGTTTTTGATTTTTAATAAGTCTTTAACATTTTTAGTTGTCTCCATGCCTCGACCTAAGCCGCTTGACGGAACTCCGTCTAAAAAGTTAATCCAGTTTGTAAAGCCATAAGACCTGTAGAGTCCAGGGATACCAATACAGGCAACCCTAGACACATCAAGTTTTTCACTAGCAGACTTTAACTTAAAAGTAAAGCCCTGTTCATAGTGTATAGCTTTACGTGGCTTATCTTTATGTTCAAATGTTCTTGTAACATTATGAGCAACACAAAGAGCTAAGACCTCTACAGACAAACCACAACGTTGAAGCATATCTACTGCAACAGTAGTTAATGCACCCAACTGATTAAGTTGTTTTTCTGTATGTCCAGAGGTAACAGAAAAGTTGACAGCAAGTCTGACTACATTTTCTTTCTTACCTTTAGTCATAGACTGCCAGTGTTCTGGGTCTCCTGAAAGAACTCTATCTATATCAAGCTCTGAGCCTGAGTCTGAGAACTTTCTTCTACGTTTAAAGGATACAGCTTTACGCATTGATTCTTCTATTCCATCCATGTTTAACAATATATCTCTGTATTTAGAAATTTGTTTAAGGGTTTTGTTGGAACATTCGCCATTACGTAAAGCCTTTGTTGTAGACTCTAGGCGTGGAAACTCTGTACCAAAAGTCCATTCGTCATCACCCATGTCTAAATATTTCTTAGACTTACCAGTAATAGAGTGATTAATCATTTCATCTGCATTATCATAATGTATGATTTCTGCACCATTACCATTTTCAAATACAACCTTGTCGTATTCGTATGGCACATTCTTTTCTTTATCTAATCTTTGCTTTATCATATTATATTGCATTAATTATTTCATTCATTTTTATTTTAGACTTTTCTTCAGAAGACCAGTCTATCATTAAATTGTTTATAAAATCTTTAATAGACTTTCCAGAAGACACTTGTCTTTGACCAGATATAAATACACGAGTACTTATTACTCTGCGTATTTTCTTGTCCAACACAGCTTTTCTTAAATTTGTAAGAGCAGTGTATAGAAAATCGTCAGTACATATTTTCTTCTCTAGTTTAGAGTCATAGTCAACTACAACCTTAGATGCTGAAAACCTATCCATAAAGGCTGCGTCCATGTAGTTTCTACCTGCGTATTCTATAGAGCCAGAACCCCAGGTGTTACCTGCACATATACACATAAAGTCTTTATGTCTTTTTGCTGATGGATTATCTTTTCTGTTAGGTACAGACATAGAGCCATTTGCTAATGCAGAGTTAACGACTAACAAAGTGTTAGCGTCTGCTGCATCTATTTCGTCAAACAAGAATATACCACCATTCTCGTAGCAGTCTACAAAGTCTGACTTGACATACGTGCCGTCAAACAGCATACGTCCCAGCAGGTGAGCTTCTGAAAGTCCAGCAGAACATGAGATATGTTTGAACTGAACTCCTAATGCTTTAGCTACTTGAGATGCCATGTGTGTCTTACCTGAACCTGAAGGGCCAGCGACAAATACTTGTCTTTCCATTTCACAGAAATACAGCACGTCTTTAAAAGCTTTGTGCAAGCTTTCTTCTAATACAACTTCTTTTCTGTTAGGGATGCGTACTAGAGTAGGCTTTAATTTAGCCACTTCTTTCTCAACCTTAACATTAATTTGTTTATTGATGAGTTCTTCACGTTGTCCTTCTAGTAAGTTTTGGACAGCGCTACTTATTACAGCTCCCAAGTCAAGACCTAAGTCGATTTTCATTTGATTTCCTTCCATTGATGATTTTTGTTTAGGTGTTGTTAATTGTTTAGTTTCTGTAGGAGGGTTTGTTCTTTCAAACAAATCTTCTACAGGCTCAGTATCTTTAATATATTTATGTATAGATTCTTCTGAACAATAAGTTTTTATTGCAAATATTAAAGCTTCTTTATTAGCCCTATTAACTGATTCATAAATGTCAACTAAATAGTCTATTGCGTGAGATTCTTTTCTTGCAATTTTTCTAAGTCTGTCTACTGATAATTCTTTTAATTGTTTCATAGTTTTTATTTATATATTTTAGTGAATGATTCGAATAAGTCTCCTAACAAAGATTGTTCTTCTTTAGGTTCTTGTTTTATAGCCAGCGTATATTTAGCGTATGATACTGGTTCGTTAAACTTATTTTTAGACGTAATTGTTTCTGACTTTATATTGTGTCCTTCTTCTTTTAGATTGAAGATGACAGCAGCAAGTCTCATAATACTGTAGTCAAAGTAAGCTTGACGCGGGTCAATGCTTCCATAAGTTTCTAGGTGTCTTAACACTCTATCTTTTTGATTTAATTTCTTAGCCATAATATTATTTTTTAAGTTGTGATTCTAAGTTTCTAGTTTCTTCTATAAATGTTGTAATATTTTCAAACAGTTCTTCTTCTGTCTCGCCATACTCTTTGTATATTTCTATATACTTGAGTGTTTGAGCAAGTAGTATATTAGCACTGTCTGTGATATTACCTATTGCATTAATGTATGATTGTTGCATCTCTTCGATTTCAACGAGTTGTTCTTTCTGAGCTGCCTCAATTTCTTTGAGGATTTTCTCAAGCTTGATAATTGCTTCCATATTATTTAGTTGTTTTTTTGCCGTAGGCATATTTATTAATTGTTGTGAATACAAATCCTGATATTAATCCGACAAACAAAGCACCTTGTGTGCCAGTTGTTGATGTCAAAGCTATAATACCGATTGTATATAGTATATCTACGAGTAGTCTCATAGTTGGATTACGTAAAGCCCATTCTGCTTTAGTATCCTTAAGCATCCAGTATGCACCGAATGCCGTTCCGATAGCTGATAGTAGTATCATATTAGTTAATTTTTTTATTGGTTGAACGTTTCTTTTTTTGAGCGGCATCGAATTGTTTGAGTTTATTTCTTTGTCTCTTCCATATTTTTTCTTTCTGTACTTCTGACAGAATGATGATTAGAAACCATATCGCACCGATAAGCACGAAGGTTGCAATAATTGATTGTAATTGTGACATAATGATATTCCCTGTTCTTAGTTATTGTATACTCAAGGGTGATGTATTTAGGTATACTATTAGTTTGTTCCCACACTCAATATTCTCTACGTGAATGTGGGTTAGTGTGACAGTAGGTTATGCAAAGTAATTGTTAACCTGTATGTCTAAGACTTGATTGACGTGTTCGTCAAACTTGTTATCGTCTATTGACAATAGTGTTGAGGCTGGTGTCATTCTCGTTGAGAGGTCTTTGACGTTAGCCTTGACGTAGTTAAAGTTGTTAAACTTTGGCTCAAAGTCTGATGCCTTGAGAATCTTGTATGTCCACGTACCTGGTACGTTAATGACATGGTATCCGAAGATTGTTTTCATAATTATTTAATTGATTGATTTAGTTACTATTTATTTAGATGATTGATAATTTATTTGTTATTAAGTTTATTAACATAGACTTGTTTTTGTCATAAAAAACCCCGAACTTTGGTGGGTAAGAGGTCTAGTATTACTTATTATGTAGTGAACTTCTAAATAACATAACGACAGTTATATTCTTGTTATTACACTACATTTATATTATAAGTCTCTGATAATTAGACAGTTATATGTTATTTATCACATAAAACATATTATATTATATGATTATATAGGGTATTATAGAGTATCACTAACTGTCTTAAACAGATTAAATTCTATATTATAGTAGTTATCTACTAGTTTATTTGGGATAAATCTGTCTATTAATGAGATGTTATTAGAGTTATTAGGTAGAATAGTATAGCCGACAGACTCAAGTTGTCGTCTTCTATAGTTAAATACACGTCTCATTCTCATTCTTTGTTCGTTAATAGCTTGTACCTCGTACGTAGTATTAACTTTCTTGTAGTTGATTCTTGTTCTCATAGTTATATAGTCTCAATAGAGTATTGTGAGTAAGTACTTCTATAGTTATTGTACTTAGCTCTGGTTGTTATTGTGAAGTATCTGTTGCCTTGGGCTGACAGCTTCGTGAGTATTAGTATTGGATTGTCTGGTGTTCCCATTGACTTGATATAATCTATCATTGTATTAAGATTACGTTTCTGCATGGAGTTCCAGATGTCTTCCATTCTCCTTGGTAGGTGAGAGTAGAAGTGTACTGGTAGTTCTTCCCAGTCTCCTTTGACGTTGAACTTGTGGTTTACGTCTAGGTTTGCTTGGATGTACCTTTCTCCTTGGTTGTCATAGGCCACCTTAGTGGTTGATTGACTAAAGCTTTCGCTGTAGTTGTTTAGTACTTGGCTTCTTACGATAGCCTTTACTGGTTGATACTTTTTAGTATACATAATGTTTGTTGCCTGTTACCAGGACTTTGTTGGTTAATAATTAAGAATTTATGTATTTGATTTGTTCAAATACTTTTAACATTTCTTTTTGTAGTTCTTCTGACAATATAATTGTGCCGTCTTCCTTTTTATATTTTGTATCTAAAACAACTGATACATAGTCTATCAGACTATTTGTTTCCTGTTTTATTACTTCTAACTCTTTCATAATACTTTATACATTTAGTTATTAAGTTACTGTTTCGTTTTTTTAAACTCATCAGATAAGATACTCATCTTATTACAGTGAGTAGTTTTGAATCTTACTCAGGATTATTGATTTACTTTTAGTATTATCAATTTACTTTTTGATTTTACTTATAGTATGTCTAGTTAGTATTTCTACGTTTGCTAATAGGTTTCCTATGGTGTAACCTGCTTGTCTTCTACCTGATTTATGTTTTAGGTAGTAAGCTCCTGCGTGGGTCATACCTTCTATGAATCCTTTAGTTTTGTTGCCTTCTTCTTGATACATTTGTTGTAAGAGGATAGCTTTTTCTTCGTTTGACATAATAGTTTTAGTTATTTAGTTTTGTTTAATACTTCGTTAATAATTGGTTTTAGTTCTTTGATTAGGTTTATTATTAGTACTCCATTTTGTTTTAGATATTCTGGAGTTACTTCTACGTTTACCTTGATGTTTTCTACTTTAGTATCTTCTGAGATTTGTAGGTTTGTTAATTCGAATGATGTTTTCATAATAGTTTAATTTAGTTTTAGTTTTAGTTTTTACTTCTTTTATACATAGCGAATATGAATAGGTGGAATATGAATGTCATTAGGACAAGGCATTCCTCTATAGGCATAGCGAAGTAGATTGTTGTTAGTACTAGTGTTAGTTGATAGATGTTGAATAAGATGATGATTGACATATACTTTTTCATAATAATTAGTTTTGTGAGCATTATGCTCTGGTTAAGTTATTTGTTACCCCCCGTTCGGGTTAAGTGTATGTGTAGGGGGTGTTGACACATATAGCATCCCTCAACCTCAAATCAAAAAAATTTTTTTTAACTTTGGCAAATGATGGAAATGGAAAATGGAAAGATAAACTGCGTTGATGACGTTTGCGTGGTAGACAAATATTACCGTGAGTATGCAGAACTTATGGCTGACGCTAATAAAGTAAGAGAAAGATTTAAAGAAAAGGACTTTAAGCTAATAGAGAAAAAAGAATACATAATGAATGACTTATTGTTGGAAGATGAGTTTAGAAAAAAGTATGTAGACGTACCACAAATATCTTGTATCCCTGGTTATAGATTTATGACTAGACTTATATTAAGACAAATAAGTTAAATTTGCATATATGTATTTATTAAAGGTGAGCAAAAAGGGTAGCATCCACAAGGACGCTGACTCGGTTATGATAATTCCAGAGTTCGTAAATCTTATGAAAGCCGAAGGTATGGGGGAGACTGCAATGAAATGGGTTGCACTTGTACATGACTACGAAAGTCCATACAGGTATTTAAGTATAGACGAAAGAGTGAAAGCGGTGAGTAAAGATTTATTTGACACATACGACTGGAAATGCAAAAAAAAATCCGTGCTGCAAGCAGCAGTGGATAAATATAAGAAACTACAATTCGACCCTCTTGACGAACAGCTTATAGCATTTAATGCTAAGATAGACCAGTTTACTAAGTATATGAATAGCATGATTATTAATGATGATAACGCTGAAAGCTTACAGAAGTTAATGATTGGTATAGAAAAAATACTGAAGACAAGACAGACTTTAGTAGACGTTATTGAAAGGAGGGGTGAGCGTCAAAAGATTGTTGGAGATAAACAACTTAGCTTTTTAGAAAGCAAGTTAAATAGAGATAATGATAAATAAAGACGTACAAAGATACAGACCTGTAGTTAATAATGGACATCCTGATTTAAGTCCAGACTCTATTTCTTATCAAGAATATTGGGAACAAGAAAGAGACAGGTGTATTAATGGATACAAACCAAGAGGAATGGATAAAATTTCTGGTAAGTATTACTTCTATTTAAATTACTTTAAAATATTAGGTAACTCTGGCGATGCTGGAAACAGAAAGACTCTTATTAGCCCTTGGTACAGAGAAATGGATAAGGAATACTTTGAGACTTTCGAGACTTGCAAAGACGAAGGAAAAGGTATGATTGTTATTAAAGCTAGGGATAAAGGGTTTAGTTATATGAACTCAGGACTTCTCGGACACGAATTTACATTCTTTCCTTTTAATGACGTAGGAGTAGCGGCAGGACTTCAGTCTTCAGCAACATCATTCTTTAACAAAGTTAAAAATGGACTTAATAATATACATCCTAACTTTAGGCACTCAGCACTTAAAGATACTGACGAGATTTATAAAGCAGGATACAAACTTAAAAATAAAGACGGCAAGTGGGAAACTGGAGGATACCAGTCTCAGATTATCTGTAGGACAATGGATAACCCAGAGGTATTCAAAGGTGAGCGACTCGGTGTCATGGTTTTTGAAGAAGCAGGGGAATTTAAAAGATTAAAGAACGCATATATGTCTTCTAAAGCCTGTTTTATGGATGGGGACATTCAATACGGTGTTCCTGTTATTGGTGGAACAGGTGGTGACATTACTAAGTCTTCTAAAGATTTTATGGAGATGTATTATAATGCAGACGCATTTAACCTTATTCCTTCCTTTATACCTGCAAGTAGAGCCTACTATGGGTTTTACAACATTGAGTCGGGAGTAGAAGATGAGGTAGGAGCTAGAAAAAAGCTGGAGTCAGACAGAAAAAAAGTCGAGGCCGACCAAAAAGCGTACAACCTCCACTTACAAAACTACCCTATGACTGTGGAAGAAGCCTTCCTAAACACAAAGTCTAGTAGATTTAATATCTCACTTATTAACCAGCAACGTGGTAAAATAATGACTGATACTAAATTAAAAGGTCAAATACAAAAAGGAGACTTGCACTGGGTATCTGACGACAACGGAACACTTTCCGTGGAGTTTGAACCTCATCAACACGGGAAATTCAAGATTCTCCACCACCCGCGAACCAACTTCGTTGGTTTAGACATTGGAGGTGTGGATAGCTATGACCAAGATAAAGCAGGCGCTAGTACGTCTGAGGGGTGCGCGATGATTTATAGAAGATTTTATAATGTAGATGAGCCAGGCGATATGCTTGTAGCTGAGTATACAGACAGGCCAGAAAGAAAGGAAGACTTCTATGATGGCGTTTTAAAGTTAGCAGTATATTATAATGCAAAAATGTTAATAGAATATACAAAAATTGCTATTATAGACTACTTTAAGAAAGAAGGTATGCAGAATCTATTAAAAGAAAAGCCTGCATCAGCACATAATATTAGAACGCTAACACGAAATACCTACGGTGTTCACATGAATAAACAAGTTAAATCTTATATGGAGGATTTAATGGACGATTATATTAAGTCATCCATAAACGACATTTGGTTCTACGACTTATTGGAAGAATTATCATTTTATGGACAAAAAAATACTGACCGAGCAATAGCGTTTGGGCTGTGTCTTTTACATAACAATGACAATTATAGAAGGAAAGTTTTGGATACTGAGGAAAAAATTAGTAAAGAATCGCTAGGATTTCGTAAATTTGCAATGAATAGCCAAGGTATACCAAAAAAAATACGATAGATGTACAACACAATTACGTTTCCTAAACAACTACTTAAAGATAGCGAGAAAGACGACCAGTGGTGCGATGCTATGATTGATGCAATCATTAGCACTATGAACACTGACGACTCGCCATTGATTCACTCAAGACTTGATGATATAAGAAATTATAACATTTATAACGGACACGTAGACGTAGATGAGTACAGATATGTTACAGAACAATATGGCGCTGCTTACCCAGCAAAGCTAGTAAACTATCCTATTATAAGTCCTAAGATAGACCTGTTGATGGGTGAAGATATATCAAGGCCTTTACAAAAAAGAGTTACCACTATAAACAAGTCTGCTACTGTTAGAAAGATTGACCATAAGATTGCTATTGAACTTAAAAAGTATATCAACGAGCAGTTGGAAGAAATGAAAGAAAAAGCTCCAACAGACATAGACTTAAAGATTGACCAAATACCAATGCCAGATGATGTAGAAAGATACATGATGTATACCTACAAAGAAGCTGTTGAAGAAGTTGTAGAAGATGGACTAGAGTATGTTGTTAATAAGTATAACATGAAAGACGTATTTAAGTCTGGATTTAGAGATATGCTTGTTACGTCTAAGCAATTTTATAAGGTATATATTAAAAACGGAGACCCATTCCTTAGAAGAGTAGACCCAAGAAATGTTATATATGACACAAACTCTGAGTCAGACTTTTTAGATGACGCTCAATGGATTGGTGAAGAAAGATGGCTTTCGGTAAACGAAATACTAGATGAATATGCTGAGGTTTTAAAGAGAGATGATATTGCTCTTATAGAAGATATGAGTAGAGTAAATTCATTAAACGCAGCTAATGTATACAATCAAGACTTTGAATGGCTAGACTGGAACGAAACTACAGGAAGTAGAGTTAGAGTTGTTTCTTGTGAATGGAAATCTATTAAGCCTATAAAATACAAAGTATCAGAAAACAAATATAATCCAGAAAAACCTTTTAAAAAGATTGTACCAGATGGATACAAAAGAAGAAAGGGAGACCAAATAGAAACTAGATATATAGATGATATATGGGAGGGAACTAAAATTGGTGGTGTTGTTTTAGTTAATTGCAGAAGAAGACCTAACCAAGTTCGTTCAGTTGATGACTATGGTTCTACGCCATTATCTTATGTAGGTGTGATTAGAAATAATAGCACGGGTAGACCTCAGTCTCTTGTAGACTTGCTACACAATATACAGATGTTATATAACATTACTATGTACAATATAGAACTAGCTATGGCTCGTTCAGGTGGTAAAGCTGTAGTATATGATGTAGCTCAACTACCTACTAATATAGGTATGGACATACAGGACGTAATGTATCATCTTAAAAATGATGGTATTATTCCTATCAACTCCAAAGATGAAGGTAATCAAATGGCTACATTCAATCAATTCCAACAAATAGACTTTACTATTTCTCAGTCTATATCTCAGTTGTTTAATCTAAAATTAATGTTAGAAGAGACGGCAGGACAGATTTCTGGTATTAGTAGACAAAGAGCTGGAGCTATTAACACAAGTGAGTATGTAGGTAACGTGCAAAGGTCTGTTCAGCAGTCTGCACTAACTACAGAAACTTGGTTCTTTATGCACAATGAAACTAAAAAAAGATGTTTTGAAAGACTTGCTAACTTGATGAAGCTTGCTTGGAAAGATGGACACAAGGCTGCTACAATACTAGGTGATGGCGCTCATAAAATTTTAAGTGTAATGCCAGGTGAAATTAATCTTAATGACTACGGAGTATTTGTAGGAGACACTGGTAAAGAACAATCTGATAAGCAAATAATAAATCAAGTTGCTCAAGCAGCTATGCAGTCTGGTAAAGCTGGTTTATTAGACATTCTTAAAGTTTTAAAAGCTGACACGGCTACTGAGGCAGAACATACCTTAGAAAGAGCTATGAAGGTTATGGCGGAACAGCAGCAACAACAAATGGCTATGCAACAGCAACAAGCTGAAATGCAAGAGCAAGCAAGAAACGCTGAACACGCTAGAAACTTAGAGTTAGAACAAGTTAGGGTTGGGGGTAAGGTTAAGGTTGCTGAACTTGAAACTGAAGCTAAAAAGAAAATAGCAGACATAAGAGATGACGGAAATAGAGATATTTCTGACATGAAAGAAAGAACAAAGATGGCTGGTATGCAAGATAACGGAAAATATCAGCTAGGTACGCAAGTCCCAAACTCCAAACTTCCTAGTGAAAACAAAGGTTTAGACGAGTTATTAGGATAAATTGTATATTTGCAACGGAGTAACAAAAATAATTATATTATGAGCGAAGAAAATAAAAGTGCAATAGTAGATAATTCTGAGACAAGTGAAAAGTCTTTTAACCCTATTGCTTTTGGAGACGATTTTGTTTCTGAAGAGGTTACAGCTACTGAAGCTGTTGATAGTAAAAACACTGAAGAAGCGAAAGCTACGGAAGAAGGTGCAGACGACTGGTCTTTTGAAGAAAAAGAAGTTGTTGAAGAATCAAAACCTGGAGATGATGTTGCAAGAGACGATGTTAATTGGGGAGCGATTGCAGCACAACTTGGACTTGATGGAAAAAGCACTAAAGAAGAAATACAAGCAGCCTTAAAAAATGTTGAAGACGCTAAAGAGGAAGAAAAGGCTGTTGCTCCCGAAAAAGAATTTGAGGAGTTTGAGTCTTTGCTAAAGTTAGATGACAGAGGTATAATGGTTGAAGAATTAAAAGCTAGAGGCTTTGGTGAAGGAGAAATAGAAGACTATATAGATAGACTTGATGACTCTGGAACACTAAAGTATGAAGCTTTAAAAATTCGTAATGACGTTAGAAAGCATATTGTAGAGAAAGAATCTCAAGCAAAAGCTCAAGCTAAGTTAGAAAAACAACAACAAGCTGAAAAGGTTGAAGAAAATAAAATTCAGCTACAAAAAACTATTAAGGAACGTGAGGACTTTTATGGTTATAATTTAGGAAAGGAACAAAAGAAAGAAGTATATAAATACATCACTAGTGGTGATTTTTATAAAGATTTGAGTTCTTCGCATGAAGAAGTATTTGAACAAGCGATGTTTAAACTGTTCAAAGAACGCGTTATGTCGCTACAGTCTAAAAAAGGATATGAAGATGGTAAGTCTCAAATCCTAGACAACATTACTTCTCCAGACTTAGGGAGGACTTCAAAACCGAGACCTGTGTCGTCAAAGGCATTTGACCCATCGCAGTTCTCAAGAAAATAGTCGGGTATGTATGAAGCCCGAATGAGATGATGCTTAGTCCGAAACAAAGTTTCACTAACAAGTAAAGTCAAGAGTAATTCATGCAAGAGATTTTTAATAATAATAATAATATTTAATTCATTTACTATGAAAACATTTAATGGTACTTATGGGGTAAATACTGAAAAAAGCAACTCTCTTGTAGATAATCTTTTGAAGTACCCAGAAATTTCAAAAACATTGGTTCGTCAGCACCAACGTTATTCTTTAACTTATTTATTAGAGCGTGCTGGCCGTTTCTCTAACGCAAAAGTATTGGCTGACAACTCTTACGAGTGGAAAGTATTAGGTAGAACTAACAAACCTCTAGTAGGTCACGGTTTCTTTGACTTAAACGATACGGGTGCTTATACAGCAACTACTGACAACACACAAGATGTTGCAGATACTGCTAACGAAGTTTTTTACGCTACGTTTAAAGACAACTCTACAAATGGTCACTATGTTCTTTGTAACAGAAATGATGTTGTAAGATTTAAAGGTGGAGCAACTGCTTTGGTTTTAGCTGTTATTGCATCAGGTGATGAAACTGGAACAGGTATTACTGCTGGTGGCGGTTACAAAGTAGTTAAGTTTAGACTTATCTCTGGTGACGTTAACGGTTCTGACCTTCATGGTGATGTTGTTGCTGGTACTATCGCTTCTGCTTACGGTGAAGCTTCTTTAGGTTCTACTGTAGGTCAAAACCAAGTTTACCCAGATACATACAAAAACTGGTTAACTATTTCTCGTAAGAAGAAAAAAGTTACTGGTGGACAACTATCTGACGTTACTTGGATTGAAAACAATGGACAGGCTTTATGGTACTTTACTGCTGAAGAATTAATGATTCAAGAGTTTATGTATCAATTAGAGCTTCAAAGATGGTACGGTGTACGTTCTGCTGGTTTAGGTGGTTCTGTGGGCGCTCCTGGTGAGAACACTGCTTCTACACTTACTGACGCTGACTCTTCTGTTGTACAGACTGGAGACGGTATCTTGGCTCAAATCACTGGTTCTAACGATGGTTCTTATAGCGGTTCTTTAACTGAAGAAAATTTAGTAGACTATATGGCTACTCTTTCTAAAAATGCTACTACTGCTGAAGGTATGGAGTACGTTGTAATGACAGGTACTGAAGGACGTAAGCAATTCCACAGAGCTATGAAAGATTTATTGGTAGGGCCTGGAACTTCGTCTAACGGAGCAGGTGGTGCTATGATTTTTGATGCTCAAGCTGGACAAGATGTTGAATTAGGTGTAAACTTTACATCTTACAACGCTTTAGGTAATAAAATTACTATGGCTTACTGCCCAGCATTTGATGACCCAAATCTACACGCTGACGCAAACGAAGGCGGAAAAATGGCTTTCTTAGACTTTTCTTCACAAGGTGATGGTTCAAACATTGAACTAGTTGCTAAAGGTGCTGAAGGGTACAACAGAAACTACATCCGTAAGTATGTACCAGGTATGGTTAATCCTTATGACTTTAAAGGTATGATGGCTGCTAATGGCGATGATGCTTTTGAATGTCACGTAATGTCTGAATCAGGAATTATTGTAAGAAACCCACTTTCTTGTGGAATCTTTACAAAAACTTCGTAATTCATATTACACACTAATTTGGGGGAGGTTAATTCCTCCCTCAATTTTAGAACAGGTATTAACAAATTTTTAAATAATTATGAAACATAGAGTACAATTATTAGTAGCACACCCAAAAAGATTTTCTTCTTTAACGTTGTCTGACTACAAAGACGAAAAAGGTAGATACGTTAAATACGAAGACATTAATGGAGAAGCTCCAGGAACGTATACAATTACAAAAACAAGCTTAGAGTTTGATTATGCAGATGAGCATGATAAAAAGTTAGTTGATTTTTTAAGAAATCATCCATTAAAAAGCTCTTATCATTTACACGATTTAAAAGTAAACGAAGAAAAAGAAGTGGAAGCTTTATTATCTTCAGCTGACGCTATATTAGTTGCTTCTAAAATGGGAATGGTTGAGTCAAACGATTTTGCTAGACTTTGCGGTATTCCTTTAGACGCAGACACAGACATTATTAAAGCTAGACTTATTAAAATGGCTAGCATAAGTTCAGACAAATTTATGGAGCTTTACACGCATCCAGAAAAAGAAGACATTGTTTTTATACGTAAGGCTATAGACAAAGGTATTATATCTAAAGATAGAGGCTCTTATAAGCATAACAGAGTAGTTATGGGCTTAACAGAAGAAGCTACTATTGTGTGGTTGAAGGAAAATGCCGATATTTACGCTTTAATGAAACAAGAGCTTAGAGGTAACGTAAGTGTTGAAATAAAACCAACTAAAAAAAGTAAAGTTAAATAATGACGTTTTTAGAAGCTCACAACTTAATGGACTTACTGCTTGATAAAGCAGACCAAGCATATTTCACGACAGCCGAGAAAGATAAATTTCTTTCTATGGCTATTATGGAATGGTTTGAAGGATTAACTTCAGACTATTTGGAAAATGCAGGACAAGAAAGTCATGAGGGCGGTAAATTTGTTCAAAGCACAGAAAGAACTTTTAAAGAAGATGGTGTAATAAATCTTGCTAATTCGACAAAAGAAATTACGCCACATCCACTTATTTGGGCAACAGGAGTTGTTTATCCTTTTTACAAATTAATTAATCTTAGAGTTAAAACTGTTAATGGTAACTGGGAGAAAGTAAATCCTATGAATCCTGGAACTTTAGCTCTTGAAGATATTAAAGACCCTTTTAACACTCCCGCTGTTGGAGATAGGGTTTATAATTATCATGAAAACAAACTTAAAATATTTCCAAGCACAGATTTAGTTGCCAATGATGCTTTAGTTAGTTTTACCATAGGTAGTGGTGGTGCTGCTGGAACAGTTGCATCAGTATCAATAATTGATGGAGGGGCTGGATACGCTTCAGCACCAGCAGTAACATCTAGGGATAATAGTTCTTCTACAGGAGCAGTTTTTACGGCAACTATAAATGGTAGCGGAACTGTTACAGGTGTTGCTATTGACAATGCTGGAGCTGGTTCTGATATGTCTAGCGGTAGGTTGAAAATTGATGAAAGTCCTACTTCTGCTAAATTTCAAATGAATTACTTTACATACCCATTGCTGTCTAATGTAGCTGGAGGAAATAATGGCGGAACATCTGCTGAAACTATAGCAACCTCTAACGCTCAGTTAGGAGCAACAACAATGGCTTATGCTCCATACGAGTGGTCTGATGGAGGAAGTGCTATAAAAAACCTAGGAGCTTCACCAAGAGAAGCAGACAATATTATAAGAATAGCTGTAAGAATGATGACTGCAAACATAGAAAGCCCTCTTTACCAAACTAATTCAATCGAAGGGAAACGAAGTGAATAAAAATATTAAAGAGGCTCTTTTTGTTTCTCCTTGTTCGAAAGTAGGTGGATTCACTATCAGTGATGAAGCCTATTTTCATTTAATTTAATTAACTTTGCAATATGGCAACTTTACGTGAAATAGTATACAATATAAAAAACATAGCTGAAGGAGGCGCTTCTCTTACAGAAGACTCTAAAATTTCTGACTCTCAAGTAGAATTTTTAGTTCACGCATATAGAGCTGAAGCTCTTATTCAATACACTAATTCTGGTAGAAGCGTACACCCTCAGACTTTACAGAATTTTAAACATACATCAACAACAGACAACAATTCATTTGTAGACTTTCCTTCTGTAATTAACTTTAATGAAAATAGAGCTGTTAAGAGTATAGTTTTTTATGATTCTAGTGCTGGTACATCAGAATATGTAGAAGTTGGAACAAAAGGTGCTGCGGCTTATTTAAGCGGTAATAGATTTACTTCTGGAAAAAAATCTGCAAGAATACAAGATGGTAGACTTTATTTTTCAAATTTTCGTTTGGATACTGGAGATTACATACAAATAGCTGCTATATATTTTAATCCAACAGAAATTACTACAAACGAAGGGTTGTTTGATAAAGACACAAGCATATATCCTTTGCCTCCTGAATTAATTACAACTTTAACTCAGGAAATATTAGCTAAAGAATATCGTGTAATAATGGCAACACCAAGAGATAAAGAAATAGATGGAGAAGCACCAACGGAAGTACAAAGACAAATACGTCAGCGTTAAGGATATTTATAACTCTATAAAAGGAGATATAGAAAAAATAAGTTATAGTGGTTTTTACAGTATAATAAAAACGTTTTTTGAAGAGTTAATACACGAATTGGTTGTTGAAAAAGCAACAGTTACATTGCCAGCAAGATTTGGTAAGGTATATATAAAGAAAATGCTACAAAAAAGAGCTTTTCATTATAGGTGTAATATTAACGAAGTTGATGAGCAAGGAAACAAAGTAACATATAAAGTGCCAATACTAAACGACTACTATTATAAGTTGGTTTGGTTAAGGCCTAAAAAATATAAAATGGCAAAAATTAATCCAATGGGATTTTTTAAAAAAGCCATTAATAATGAATTAAACAAAGGTAACGACTTTTAAATATGAATTTTGTATCTATCAAACGAGTATTAGCTTCAGTAACTAGAAACTTAGGTATTGATGTTTTAGACAAAGAACAGAGTATAATAGAATGGGCTTTTGAAGCAGAAAAGTTTATTGGAGGCTTAAAGTCTTTTATACAAACAGAAGAAAATGTAACTATAGCTTCTAATAGAGCTGCATTGCCCTCTAACATAGTTAAGGTTCTTTCTGTATCTAATAGCAGTTCTATAATGAAACCAACTCATGCTCACTTTAGAGGAAATCCTGTAGGGGTAGATGCAGACACCGACAACATGGTGACTGGAGACAGGTATTATATACAAGATGGATATATAAACGCAAAGCTTGATGACGGGGTAGTTCTTACCTTATCTGTGCTTACAATACCTTTAGACGATAATGGATACCCTAAAATTAATGACGCTCACATTGAGGCGGTTGTAGCTTATTGTATGTGGATGATTAAAAATATAGATTACTATAATGGTAAAGTTCCTCGATACGTTGTAGACGATTTACAAAAAAGATGGTTCTTTCTATGTGGACAAGCGAGAGGTATTGATGGAATGCCAAGCTCTCAGGAGCTTTCTGAGATAGGTAAGTATTGGAACACTTTAATTCCAATAAAGTCTTCTAACGGTCTTAAAAATCACTAATAATGCCAAAAGCAAAACCAAATACATTTCAGGCTGGACTTAACATGGATGTTGACCCAAGAATGCAGCCTCCAGGCACATACAGGGACGCAAATAACATTAAAATAGTTGGACTTGAAGGAAATACATTTTCTGTAGAAAACTTTAAAGGTCAAACAGAAAGAATTGATACTGGACTTACAGATGGTAATATTGTAGGTTATTATTCTTTTGCAGATAAAATTGTTTTAATTCACGTAGACGGAATTACAGCATCAACTTCTACTACAAAGATTTTTATGTTTACTAAAAATGATGACGATTCTTTTACTAGTGAAACAAATTCTGTTGGTGCTGCAACCCACTTGTATTCTGCTGCTTTGAATATGACAGAAACACAGCCAGTAAAAATTGTAGGTTCTTATGAAAATAAATCAACAAGAAGAATTTACTGGACTGACAATATAAACCCAGTAAGGTCTATGAACTTAGAGCTTAAAGTCTATGAATTAGAATACTATCCAATAACAATTACTCAGTTACCTATAAATAATTTAGAACTGTTGCCTTCTGTAAAACCACAAAGCCCATATTTAGCAGGCGTTGTAGGAGGCTCTTTAAAAGTTGGTGCTTATCAGTATTGCGTAAAGTATATTACTCAGGATGGTGCAGAAACAGCAGCTTTACCTTTGTCTGGACTTTATCATACTACGGCTAATACAGGAGCTTATAAAAACTTTATGGGTTCTCCTCAAGGAATAGACTCTACAATGGGTTTAACCTTAAGGCTTGACAATGTAGATTCAACTTTTGAAAGAGCAAAACTTTTTGCTATTTTTTACGAACAACTTAATGGCACACAAAAAGTGTATCTTGTTTCTGACAGACTTGTAGACGGCTCAAACTCTATAACCTTTACTCATAGTAGAATTGAAAGTGATAGCGAAGTCTCTATTAACGAAATACTTGAGCCTAAAAATACTTTTGATGTAGCAAAAGATTTAGCAATCAAAGACAATATTTTATTTGCTGTAAACACAAGAAAAAGAGACGCTTTTGTAAGTTCTGATGAGTTTAATCCTACCCTAGAAAGGTGGAACAGTACTACAGGGAATAAAAAAGCTACAAGGTATTTGTTAAACGGAGAGTATGTAAGGGCTAATCAAGATGTAAATAATTATAGATTTTTGCCTCAAACTTATCATGTTAAATATTCTAAAAATTTAAGCTCATCTACTCCTACAACTCAATCAGTTTTGTATCAACCAAAAAACGATGGCTTTACACTAGGTACGCCTGTTGAAGAAACTTTTAGTTCTGGCGTAGACTTTGAAAATTTAACTATATTTTCTTCTGCAAAGTATATTAATGCAGGAGGTAATGACAGCGTAAAAAATTATGAAGCTACAGATAAGTTTAAATATCACTGGAGAATAAAAGTAGATACAACAGGAGATGGAACTTATAATAAGTTTTATAATAGTGCTGGAAACTGGCAAGACACATCAACTACACACGTTGTAAACGGAGGAGAAGTAGGTGAAGGTAATTTTGGTAATGGTCAAGGAGCTACTGGATATATGACTTCCTGGGATAATATTGGACTCACAATTACAAATGTTCCTACTGGAGTTAGAAAATTATTTATAGAGCTAGACGAGGTTGATATTATAACAAGCGACAACATCAATCTTAATCTTGTTACATCTCACACTTACACTTACTTTCTTCAATCTATTACAATTACCGCTGATGAATTAAGTTCTACAGGAGGCTACAGTTATAGCTTAAATGAAACTGTAGACGCTAGTGAAGTAAATCAAGTAAGTGGTAAGTCAAGAGTTTTAGGCGCAATGTCTCCTGGTTACAACTCTGGAGCTGGAGTAAGACTTTCATTTAAAACAATTCCAAAAGTTTCAGATGAAGTAAAAGGTCAAGCTTCAGAACCACCCTACATACAAACTAATGATAGTATAACATCTGTTGATATATGCAACGTTGACGCAAAAGTTTTTTCTAGCACCACATCTTCTGGCAATAAAGACCCTCAAATGCTTACTTTAAAAGGCTACAAAAGAGGAGAAATATATAGATTGGGTGTGTTGTTTTTTGATAAAAAAGGAAACCCAATAAACACCTTGTGGATGGGAGATGTCCAAATGCCTGAGCATGGAGATAGAAATTTACAATTAGAATTAGGAGTTGTACAACAATCAAAAAATGATGAAAATCCAGTAAGTATAACTACAACTGTTGCTTCTCCACCAAAAATAAATGGTAATGTTTGCGCAGAAGACTATAGGCTTGATGTGGTAGACGGCATAGCTGTCCCTGGACACGTTAAATTACCTAATTTTGCTCATAACGGGGTTTCTAATTTTAACGCAACTCATAATAGCGCAAGAAATTTTTTATATCCAATTACAGACACGGACTCAGCTTCACAGCGTACTTTTAAACACTACACTATGGACTTAGCTATAGTGTGCGAGTTTAAGTTTCCCCAGTCTGTTTTAGATAAAATATCAGGATTTCAAGTAGTAAGAGCCGAAAGAAGTATGCAAGACGCATCTGTAATGCAGTCTGGACTTTTTAGAGAGGCAGCCAACTTTATATTTAATGATGAAGGAACTTCTGACGCTCTTAAAAATGAAGCAGAAGGAAACATAGGTGGTACTAATGAGGCTAATAGAATTTTAGTTAATGAAAAGCTAGAAGACTTTAGAGCAAAGTATGGAGTAGCAGAACACATTTTTTACGATGAGCATGATGAAACTAACGATAGCGAGCCTACGTCTTTTGTTTTTGGTTCTTCATACACACAAAACTATTCAGACACAAGTGCTGTAAGAAATAGATTTTGGGGTGTTCCAAACATAGGTGTAGTTTATAGCCCAGATAGTCTTTTTGGTGTTTATCCATACAAACACTCATCAACCGACAGAATAAAAACCGTATCTACATTAAGTCTTAAAGACAACATTCAGTTTCAATCAACACAAGCTTATACGTTTGGAAATACAACTGCTGGAAATAGATTTTATGGAGAAAAAGTTGTTAATCCAACAGATGGTCAGATTAAATATTTTGGAAAAACATATACTGTAGATGCACAGTTTTCAATTTTAGCAGAACAAACATTTAGCAATGGAGACTCTGCAATTAAAGCTTATAACAATAACGGCAATTTTGGTAGTTACTTTTTTGACATAAGCGCTAGTAATCCTACTGGTAGTAATGATGCAAAACTTCTATACGCTAGAAGTATTCTTTTAGACCAGGCAGAGGAAATTTTAGAAGGAGACACTACTAGAGTTAATAAATACAATAAGAATTTTATTAACATGACTTATGGTAACGTAAGGGCAGCAGGACTAACTCCAGAAGGAGCTACTGATGATGATGATACTACATATACAAGTTATTTTGAATCTTATTTAGTTGACTCGGCATCAACTTCTTATCTAAAGGTAAAAAGTGTACAAAAAGGTAATAAAGGAATATTTGTTTCTCCTTCTGGTATGCCAAGAATACCTAACCTTAATAGACTTATTTTAGGTGATGGTAATTTGCTATGGCCTAACTCTTATAGACACAAAAAGAATCCTTATATGTTACTTGTAGACATAGTTAAAAGTAGCTCTGAAAGAGAGTCTATGTATGGTGGAGTAACAAATGACTCTTTGTTTAACACAAGATACATTAAAGCTGGAGAATTTACTAAGGTAGTTGTTCCTGGACATACTATAAACACAAATTTTAAAATGACTGTTCATGGTGGAGATGTATTTACATCTATTTTTTCTCATCAATTAACAATGTCTCATTATCATCCAGACGGTTCTGCCGCTAAGTTTATAACGTTTCCTGTAGAGTCAAGAGTTAATCCAGACATGAGAAGTGGATTTCATTTACAAGCAGGTAAAGCTGAAGCTGGATTTTTTCCTGATGTAATACCAAATAAAAACGACTTATTATACAATTCTGTTTACAGTCAAGAGCCAAGCTTTAAAGGCTATATATCTGTAGACGAATCAAAAAAAGCTATAGACTTAGACCAACCTGTTCAAGTTGCATACAGCAAAAGCAAAGTTTCTGGAGAATTAGAAGATTCTTATAGACAATTTCCTGTTGTGCAGTTTCACGATTTAGATAATGATGCTGGTGAAATAAACTCTATAGTTAATTTTAGAGACAATTTATATTGTTTACAAGACTCAGGATTTGCAAAATTATTTATTAATAGTAGAGCTTTAATTGGAGGAGCAGAAGGAATTTTAATTGGCTCTGCTAATACTATTGAAAATCACTCTTATATATCAAAACAATACGGAAGCATACATAGAGAAGGGGTTTTATCTACAGATAATGCTTTGTATTTTATAGATGCAAAAAACTCGAAGATACATAGGTTTACTGATAGGCTTGAAAGCATTTCTGATAAAGGAGTGATGAAGTTTATGAATGACACAATTTCTTCCACGTCTACTTTTAAGTCTAAAAAGCCTAATACTACATACCCAAGAATACAAGACTCGCAACAACATTTTGCTAGTGATGCTAAAGGTGTAAGTATAGGTTATGACCAAAAAGAAAAAAGAGTAATATTTACTTTTTCTGATAAAACTGGAAGCACTGTTAATAAAATATCTATTGCTTACAACGAGTATATCAATGCTTTTGAAAGTAAATCAAACGCAACTCCACCTTTGTGGATTATGCACCAAGGTAATTTGTATTCTCATGGTAGAATAAATGAAAATATAGGTAATGGTAATGCTGCTTGCAGTAAGGTTTACGAATTTGACAAAGACGCTTCTAACTATGGTAAAATATTTACAAGTACTTATGAGCAAGACATAGAAATTATAGTAAATGATGGAGCTGTAAATAGTAAAAAGTTTGATGCTGTTGAGGTTATAGGTGATACTGATAATAGCGGAACTGTAAGTTTAACTGGAGCAGCTTTTAGTACAGACAAAACAGCAGAACAAACCACTACATTTGCTAGTGATTTAATACACACACTTAGAGAAGGTATACTTAACTTTCCACTAAGAGGTAAGACGGCAGCAAAAAGGCTTGTTGGTACTTACGCTAAAATAAAACTTAAAAATAACAATAACACTAAATTTAGTATCTTTGCGATAGTAGCTAAAATTAGACAATCTTTTAAATAATGGTAGACGATTCCGAATTTACAACTTTCAGAAATGACCCAGCTTTTGCAGGTATGACTGACGAGCAAATAAGACAATTAATAAGCTCACCAGGAGCTGTTGTTAATGAAAATGCAAATTTAGACTTTGGAATGCAGGGTGGTCAAGGAATGAATTTAAGTGGTTCTCCATCAATGTCTGCGATTAATTATGGTAATTCCTTACAAGACCCATACGCATATAGCTCAATGGGTCTAGCTCCTGGTTCTAACTTAGGAGAAAGCACTGACCCTAATCAATCGCTATATAAAATGTCTCAACAAAACCAAAGTCCTGCTGATGAAAGTTTTAGAAATACTGGCCCTGGTAGCTTAATAAACACAGTTACTCAAGGAGTGAATTTAGTAAGTAAAGTAAAGCCATTGTTAGGTACGGGTGGACTAAAAGGAATTTTAGGAAAAATTGGAGGTGGCGCAGGATTGCCTGCACTAGCTCCTTTAGCTCCTTTAGCTTTAGGTGCTGGTTTGCTTATGTACCGTAAGCATAAAAAGAAAAAGAGAAAAGAAGCAAGAGAAGCAAAAGAAGAAGCTCAATACAAAAGCAGAAAGTTAGAGCAAAAACAAGATTTAATTGATGCTAATACAGACTACATGGAAATGGCTTCTAAATATAACAATACTTACGACATATCATAATGGCAACAGAACAAGAAATATATAATTACCTAAGAAATAAGCCAGGCGTTACGCACGAACACGCTATGGGCATGATAGCTAACATTAAAGCTGAAAGCGCATTTGACTCTGGCGTAAGAGGAGACTTTATGATAGCTGACCCAACGGGTAAATTAAAAAATAAAGAAAAGCTAGTTAACAAAAAAGGAGGTAGTTATGTTTATAGCGAAAATCATCCTACAAAAGCTGGTCAAAAAGTAGAAGAAAATTTAATAGCAGACATTAGTCCATCAGCAGGAGGTTTATTTCAACATCAAGGAAGTAGATTTAAAAATATGGTTGATGCAGTTGGTGAAGATTGGAAAACTAACTGGAAAGGACAAATAGACTTTGCGCTACAAGAGACAGACGGAAAAAATTATTTAAAACAAGATTTTACTTCTGTTGCAGACTCTACAAAATCATTTATGATAAATTTTGAAAGGCCTGCTAACCAGTCTCAAGAAAAAATACAATCAAGAATAAATGGAGTTGCTGATTTAGACTTAGAATCAAACTATACTACGGCTAAAGAGGTTACTGTAGACGACATAGAAGCTAAGTACGGGCCAAGCGCTAGATTTACTGAAATAAATGGACAACAAAAAATAACATATACAGATAAAGATGGTGTTTTTCAACAAATAGATAGAAATACATTTTTTACAAACGACACAGAACTTACTGTTGATGAAAAAATACAACAAAACAACAACGAAGAAGAAGAAGTAGAGTTAAATAATGAAGAAGAAGTAAGTGAAGATAATGAATCTAATACAATTCAAACTAAACTAGAAAGGTCTTACAGAGTTTATGACAATAAGACTAAAGAGTATATTAGCATTAATTCTAACTATAATACAGAAACTAAATCTTGGGAACATACTACTAGTAGCGAAACAAGTTTAACCGAAGAAGAAATAAATCAAATTGGAGGAATGTATACAGACCCACTTGGAAAAACACCAGGAGGAGCAAGCTCTAATTTTAAAGAAGAAAAACTTGAAGATGGCACTACTTATTATAGGCCGTATTTTGGAGATGGTAATGAACAAGTTTCTTTTCAAAAAAGATTCTCGTTTTTTGATTCTGCTCCTATACAAAAAGAAACTGACGTAAAAATATTAAAACAACTTTCTGATGCAGAAAGCGAAAAAAATATTAATAATGCAGATGTAATTTTAGAAAACGAAAACAAAAAACAAAAAAAAGAAGACGCTAAAAAAATTAATGCAGCTAATATTAATATTGCTAAGTTAAAATTAAGATACGAAAAGACTAAAAGCCCTAAAGATAAGGTTGCTTACGAAAAAGCTAAACAAGAATTAAATAATATAAATAATAGCATAAAACAAAGAGATGCAAGTAAAAACTTAAGCAAACTAGTACAGCAAGAAAAGGATTTAAGAAAACAACTTGCTGAAATGCAAAAAAATCCAGACAACTTTTCTTTAGAAGATATTAATTCTATTAAAGCAAAAATAGACAAAGTTGCTATTGATTTATCTACTAACACTGGTAATGTTATAACAGAAGGCCCGTTTGGAAACACTATTGAAGACGTACAGAATGTAGTTATTGAAGATAAAGATTTAATTTTAAACTACAATAGCAAAGAAATAGCTAATGAAGGTAAGCCTGCAATTATACCTCCTAAAGTAGAATATACTGATGATGGAGAAGAAAAAATAGTTAATGAGTCAGACGAAGATGTAGTAGATGGAACAGACGACCCAGTCGTTGGAAACATAGATGGTGATGGAGACGACTTAGCTAATGACGATTTAGCTAATGACGATTTAGCTAATACAGGGGGTCTTCCTGAAATGACTGTACAAAAAGGATTGCTAGACAGCATAGGAGGTTTTAGCACTGTTGCTTCTGCATTGATAGGAGCTAAAGCATTAAAGGCTGCTAACGAGCCGCAAGCTGAAATAGATATGCCTGAGCTTTCTGATGCTTTTAATGCAGAGCTATATCAGCAAGAGCAGTTATCAAAAAGAGGCTTTAGTCCTGACCAAGAAGCTGCGGCTAGAAAACAGATTAGCGACTCTTATGCTTTAGGTATAGAAAACGCTGTTAGAGGAACTGCTGGAGACAGAGCTAAGTTGTTAGCTATGAGCGGTGTGTTAGACTCGCAAAGACAAGCTGCATTATTAGACTTTGCCGCGAAAGACGATGCTGCAATGCAAGCTAATAAAGAGCAGTTTAATAGAACATTAATGTTTAAAGAAAAGTTTGACATTAATAACGCTCAACAAATGAGGAATGAAAAAATGCAAGAAATTAACAATAGATATAGCACAAATCAACAATTAGCTGCATCGGCTTTTAAGTATGCTATGGATAATGTTAATAATGCAAAAGCAGACGCAATGCAAAATCAACTTACACAAGTTATGATAAATGACGCTAGCGCAGGTTATGATGTAAAAGAAAAATATTCTTCTGGACTTTTAGGTAAATTTGCTTCTAGGGTTTTGCCTGGACTATTTGGAAATAATGAAAACAATACAGAAACAGAACAATAATGGAAATAAATAAAGGTACGTCAGCAGCTCTATTAGGGATTTTTTCTTCAGACAGAAAGGCTGCAAAAGCAAGAGAGTTAAATATTGCACAAACGCAATATCAAATATCTCAACAAAAACAACAACAGCAGTATCAGCTGTCTCAGACTTTAGCTCAAAACAGACAAGTAGCAAACAAGACAGCCGCTGGAATAACTACTAGAAAAGCTGATGCACAACAATTAGTTACTAACCTCGACAATGTTATTGATGACATGAAGCTTGGCGTAGCTAAGTATGGAGGTAATGTAATGAAGTACATGATTGCTGAAGGTACTGACAAGTGGGCTACAGCCATTGGAGACTATGAAACAAAGATTGGTGAAATAAAAACTAACGAAGCAGAAGTTGCTAAGTACATAGAATTAACTAATAGTGATAAAGCTCACTTAGCTATGGATAGAGATGGGCAACTTTTAAAAGACTATATAGATGGCAAAACTAATACCTTTAGATTTTCTGGGCAAATACAAGAGATAGGAAACTATCAAAGCGCAGTTAGTTCAGGTAGAGAGGTTTTACCTTCTGATGTATTAGCAGGAAACGAAGGAAAAAATCAGCAAATAATTATTTCTAATTACATGAGAGAATATGGAATAACAGACCGTTCTCAAGTAACTCAAGCTAACCTAGATAATTACATTACTCAAAAATACCTAAATAATCAGCCAGGGATGATGGGTACTAAAGAAGATGATAGAACTGTAGGAGGAGAACTGCTTAATTCAGCTCAAACCTTACAAGAAATAAATCTTAATGACACTAATCCGTTTTCAGCAAATGCTTCAGAAAATATATTTTCAGTTGTTGAAAGTGAACTTGGTAGACATGGTTACACTAAAAAAGCAAAGCCTGAAACTAAAAGGGGCGTAAATGTAGTTGGTAGTGGAAGAGTTTATGAAAACTATGAAGATAAAATTACTAAAAGTGTATTTGGTTCAGACAATAAAATGTTAAAGAATGTAGAAGCTGTGGGATTATTTAAACAATCTGATGGTTCTCAAATAGAAGAAACTCAATGGTACGGAGAGACTTTAGGCGGAGAAAGTGAAACTTATGATTTAGAGGTAACAGGTTATCATTATGCTTACAAGTATATAATAGACGGCAAAGAACAACTAGCTGTTATGACAGATGACCCTGCAAAAAATGAAGAACTAAGACGAAATTACGAAGCTAGCGGAGCAAAGCCTTCTATGGTTATGGTTGCTCAGTTAAGAGAAGACGACCCTATTAGAGACGATTATTATTATAAAGAAATAAAAATGTCTGAAAGTTTAGCTTCTGAAATATCTAGTGAAGCTGATTTTAAAATTATTTCTAATGAAGCTAGTGATAGAAAAAATCAAAAAGCTCACAAAGACAATAAAAGAAAAAATAAACAGCAAAGCATTCTAAACATCTCTGCTAATCATTTTGATGGTAATGATGTTTTTGTTGAACAAACTCAATCAGAAGCTGCCAATACGCTTTTACCTGTATTTAAAAGACATGGTGTTTCAAACTCTATGTTTACTCCATTACTTTCTAGTTTAATGGCTCAGTCGTCTAGTATGTCTGATTTGTTTAGTAGAATAGACTTAATAGACGAAGCGCTATCAGATAAGAGTAGTAAGGTAGGTCAAGCTTTATTAACAAACAATATATCAGAGTTTAATGGTTTTGTAAAAAATAGCTTAAATTCGCAACAAGAAATAAATGAGTTCCAACAGTTACAAAACGACTGGAATCAACTAAACGCAAATTCACAATATTAAGATGGGAAAATTTTCTGACGCTGGTAGTTTTTTTAATTCAAGAAATCAAAAACCACAAGCTCCGCAACAACCAGACTCACCTTCTGCTAACTTGCAGAATCAACTATTAAAAGAACAAGTTGATGCTACAACTAAAAAAAGAGAAGGAGGGTATGATGCTTTTCAACAACAAAAAGGAGGATTTACTATAGACCAACAAGGACAGCGTGTAGCAAACACCCAAGAAGATATTTTAATGAGTGGAGGCACAAAGCTTGGAAAAAGTTTAGTTGCTGGTACTGGTGACGTTATAGAGCAGGTTGTAGACTTAACTCAATTAGTTTATAACTTTGCAACACCTTTTGCCGCAGTAGAAAGGGCTGCTGGATTAGACTTTAGCAAAAACTTTTTTGACTGGGTTAAAGAAAATACATCTCAAGAATTACAAGACTATGCTGTAACATATCAAAAGCCAGGGTCACAAGACTTCAAGTGGTCAGACATGGCAACAGCAGACTTTTGGACTACAGACTTTGCAAGACAAGTCCCTAACTTATTATCAATGATAGCAGGGGGTGCAGGACTAGTTAAAGGAGCAGGAACTCTTATGACTAAAATGGCAACTAAGTCTATTGCAAAAGGTGGAACAAGATTATCAAAAGCTGGAGCATTATCTTCTAAAGTTGTAGACCCAGCAGGTAGAACTATTGGACAGATAGGTGGTAAAGGTATTGGTAAATTATTTACAAGAACAAAAGGTTCTGTAGGACTAAGTACGAGAGGAAAGCTTGTAGCTGGTATTGGTGGCGGTGCAGGAATGAACTTAGTTGATGGTGGTATTGTTGCTGGTATGGCTTATGATAGAGCAATAGAGGAGTTTGGAAACGATGACGAGGGAAGAAGATTGGCTGGACAAATAGCTGCTGATATATTTATAGACAATACCAAGTGGATGGCAGTAGACGCTTTGTCCTGGGGATTTACATTTGGAGGTGGTTCTAAGGTTATATTAGGTAAAGCAACGCAGAAATTAGGTCAAATAAAAAATGGATTTGGTAAAAGAGCTGCAAATATATTAGTTAATGCTAGTGCTGGTTCTGCTGCTGGTGCTGCTATTGCTGGTGCTGCTACGTTAGGAGAAGAGGGTATGGGTGACGCTATTAAGACAGGAGCGTTAGCTGGACTTAGTGGTGGACTTCTTAAAGGAACTAGAGGTGTAAAAGCTGCTGGTATGTTAGCTCCAGAAGGTATTGAAGAGATGTTTCAGGAAACTTATCAAGAGTGGATTGAAAAGAAAGCTTTTAACGAAGCTAGGGGTGAAGAAGAAAAAACACCTACCTACTGGGACTTTTATTCATCTGATGAAGCAAGAAAAACAAAAGCTATATCGCTTATATCTGGTATGGCTGGTTCTACCGTGGGTGGATACACAAATTTAATTAATGACGTAGCAGACAGGAGTTTTGAAAATGACAAAAAAATAGATGCTATAAGCTCTATAATGGATAGGGCCAACAATTCAGAAGATGATACTTATGAAAAAACATCTGCAATGTATGACATGGTTTCTCAGTCTGTAGCTGACCAAAACGATGACAACTTATTAGCCTGGATAAATGGAGAAGCAAGTAAAGAAGGTGGTGCTGTTGATGCAAAACTACAAACTGAACTTGTTTCTTTTATGGAGAAACAAAAAAAGACTTACGAAAAAATAGGTAGTGGTATTAAAAACATTAATGAAGGTGAAAAGTCAAGATTGTTTAGAATGCAAACTGGTATTGCTAAAAATGTTGCTGAATTTAAAGAACAGTCTGACATATACAACGAAGATAAAGCTGATTTAATTAATCAAATTAAAGAAATAGAAAATAGTAATTTATCTGACACTGCAAAAAAACAAGCCATAAGTAATTTTAATGAACGTATAGCAGAGTTAGATGCAGACTTTAATGAATTAAAAAACAAAATTAACACTGCTAACAGCGAAATACAAGAAGAAATAAACACCTATACTACTAGTTTAATTACAAAATCTAAAGTAAGAAAAGCAGCAAGCGTAGAAGGTATTAAAGATGCCGTTAAATCCGCTACAAGTCAAATAGGTAAGTTTGGTAAAGGAGTAAAAGAATTTTCACAAGGAGTTTTTGACGGTGTAAATAAAGCGAAAGCAGACTACACAAAAAGAAAGCAAGAGGAGCAAGCACAACAAGCTGAACAAGCGCCAGAAGGACAAGAGCCTACTTTAGGTGAGCAGGTTTTTGATATGCCTAAAGAAAATGTGTTCAACATAATGACTCAAAAATTTAGAGCGTTTTATAAGGGTAGTAAAGATATTGATACTGATATGTTCACAGACGAGCAGTTAGATAAATTAATTTCTGAAGCATTTACTGAAAACGGAGTAGACGGAACAACAAGTCAAGAAGAGTTTGCAGCTAAAATTGAAGCAATAGAAAAAACTCTTAACGAAAAGCACAAAACTTTTGTAGAAAATAAAGCTAAAGCTGCTGAAGATTCTGAGTCTACTAAAAAGTCTCCTTTTCAAAAAGCAAAAGAAAAGGGAGCAGAAGTTATTGGAAAAGTTGTAGATAATGTTAAAGAAGGAGTTGAATCTGTTAAAGAAGCCCTTACTAAAAAACAACCTAAATTTGAAAAACTTAGCGTTTTAGACCAGACAGACCCAAACAATATTATTGTTAGTAACGAAGAGGTTGTAGAGGAAATACAAAAAAGAAAAGGAGGCGATGTTTATACTCAAGAAGAGTTTGATATAGTAAAAAAAGAATTGAAGGAAAAAAAAGCTGAAGAAAACAAAAAGTCTGATACTCCTAAAGTTAAAGACGATGTTTCTTCTGATGTTATAGAAGATGTAGAGTTTGAAGAGGTTACAGAAAACTCTGAAAAAGATAATCCTTTAAAAGCTAAAATTAACGAAGAGTTTGATAAAGAAATTGCTGAAATTCAAGCTGAAATAGATAAAGAAACTGATGAAGAAAGAATAAAAATACTTCAAAAAGCTTTGGCTGAAGTTAAAGAGTCTAAACTTAGAAAAGTACAAGGAGAGCCGTCAAAGCCTATAGGCAAAAAAGAGTCTGTAAGAAAGGCTAAAAAAGATGCTAAAAAAGCTAAAGACAAATACAAGTATAGCTGGTATAATCCTTTAGGAATATTAGAAAGAAGAAATTTTAGAAAAGAAAGAACTAAAAAGGTAAAAGAAGCTATAGCTGAATTTGACGAAGCTAAAAAACAAAACTCACTACATTATGTTTACGCTTTAAAAGACGCTAACTATCCTGGCACTGCTATTGTTACTTTAGCTGAAATGTCGCAAATGTTTGGTGAAGCAGGTACTTCTGCTGTAGTAAACGCAACTATATATGCCGCTAACGGACCAGACTTTGCTAACATAGTTAAACATGAGTTTGGACACGTTTTGTATCCTTTGTTTAAAGACACTCCTTTAATGCAAGACATTAAGAGACTTATTCTTGAAGATGGTAAAATAATTAAAAATATAACGCAGACTTATCCTGAGTTAATTTTATTTGACACAGAATTAGGCCCACAAACTATTGAAGAAATAATAAGAAATCCTAACGTGCTTAAAAATATGTTAGACCACAATTCTACTATAGAAGGTGATATAAAAAGTATTGTAGAAAGTTTAAATACAGGTAGAATATTTACTAATGAAATAAACTCTTTACTTAAAAAGATAGAGGGCATGGACTCTATATCTATTGCTAAACCAGAAAATCAAGAATTGCTTATAGAGGAAGCTTTTGCTCATTACCTAGAAAAAGATAGCATTACTCTTGCAGACATAATAGCTAAAGACGTTAAGACTGAGCAAAGACTTAAAAGAAAAGTTAATATTGTTGCAGAAAAAATTAAAGTTCCTTCTAAGACTACAGACGAACAAAAGTTTGAAATTATAAAAGCAATGGACTCTCCTGCTAATAGAGCAGACACGCTAGAAGAGGCTTTAGATATTATAAGAAGAAACGCTGACAGCAGAAGTAAAATACATAAGCCTAAAAGAAGTTCTAGGGTTATGAGAAAAAAACCAAACAAATCATTAAATGATATAGCTCAAGCACATTATGAGAACTCAGAGCTTGTTAAAGCTATTCTTATAAACAATAGAGGAGCGTATGACTCTATGATTATGTCTTCTATAGAAGAGCTGTCTGGTAAAGAATTGTCACAAGAGCAAATAAAAGAGGTTTTACAAAAAGAAGCTCGTATATTTTTAAATGTTATTAATAAACAAGAGTCCGCTACCTCTGGACTTATAAATAAAAACAAAAATTATCAATATGACGAAGCAAGTATAGACGACATATCTGGCTCAGTATTAAGTGAACTTATAGCAGAAGGTACTTTAGGTAATAATGAAATTACACAAGCTTTAGAATTAGCTGGAATATTAGATAAAAATTCTGAAAGAATACCTTTCTTGTTTGAAGAAGAGTTAGATGACTTTGTGATGACAAAAGACTCTAATGACAATGTCGCAATACAGAACGAAAGGTCTTCTACATCTAAATTTATAGACGCTTTTGTTCTTTACTTAAATAGCGAAAGAGGTAAATTTTTATTAGAAAGCGGAAAGCTAGAAGGAGAGTTAAATCTTTACAACGAAGGAGCTATTAGAAGGGCTATTAGAAAAGAGTTTAGACAGGCTTTAGTTCCTAAAGGAGAAAATGTGTTTATAGCAGACTTTATGGACTCTATAATTAATCCTAAAACGCCTCTATTAAAAGCATTTAAACAATTTACTTTAGAATTATATAAAGATAAATACGGAAGTGTTGCTGGCTCTAATCAATACTTAAACGCTATAGCAAGAGGAATACATCACGAACAGTCCTCTAATGTTGTTGAGTCAAGAGATATTTTATTTTACACAGAACAAGACTCTGATTACTTTATAGAACCCAGCATAGCTGAGTTTGAACAATTTGTAATTGAAGACCTTATTACAGACAATGAAACAAATGTAAGCTTAGATAGACTTAACCTCTTAAAAGACTCTAAAAGAGTTAATATGCTTGAATTAATAGAGGCTATAGGTGATATTAAGTTTAAATCTAAATCTGTACAAGCATATTTAGACCAATTTGCAATACAAGAGTCTTTTACTTTTATGCACAAAGGTAAAACGCTTAAAGCTGTAGACGTAGTAAATGATATTATTAAGTCTAACGGTAAAATAGATTCTGAGTTACTAAAAAGCATAGCAACTGAAATAACAATGCTTTCAAGAGACCTTAATCAAATTACAATGGTTGATATGGCTAGACTTGAAACTGGCACAAGTCTTCTAAACAAGACATCTTCGTTGTATGAAGGCTTTAGTTCTATGAAGCAATATCTTATAGACAAAACTAAGACTACAAACAAAACAATTAAAGAAGTTTCTGATAATTCTGTATTTGATTATTTAATAAACAAACTAGGAATAGACCCTAAAATTTCAGCTTCATCTGGAGTAAGAGTAACAGATATTGATGGAATGATAAAAGGTGATAGTTATGTAAACCTTTCTCCTGACGAAATATTAATGAGTGACATTTTAAGAATGCTTACTGTAGACGAAGACTCATATCAAATGCCTATAATGGTATTTAGTGAAAAGTCTAGGAGATACAATGTTACTGTTCCTAAGTATAAAGATTTAAGAACTGCTGGAGGAAGCTTAGAATCTGACTTTGTAGAATTTTTAGCTAAAGAAATAGAGGGTGCAAGATATTCTAAAGGAAATAAGGTTTCTAACCTATTTAAGTCTAGCCCAGGCTCTACAGTGCTTGAGAGAATAGTAAACAAAGAAGAACTTAAAAAACAAGTTAAGTTTTTAGAAAATTATATTAAAGACAATCCTTACATAATTAGCAACTTAATTCAAAACGGAGTTATAAAGTCTACTGACGGTAAAGTTCCTGTAAAATTACTTGAAGATTTAGTTGTAGCTACAGCTCTTAACAAATACTCTGCTCAAAAATCTTTAGTAGC
>Ga0181397_1000012_pt1 | contig 56415 bp, 70 predicted proteins | sample 20SPOviralmetaG_FD_130126 | JGI IMG/M metagenome (GOLD analysis project Ga0181397, IMG submission 130126) | Marine viral communities from the oligotrophic San Pedro Time Series (SPOT) site, San Pedro Channel, CA, USA - 20 SPOT_SRF_2011-02-23 | ecosystem: Environmental > Aquatic > Marine > Strait...
CAGATGTACAAGGAATCAGACAATGAGTTCGAAGTACATAGCTTTACAGAAGGATGGTGCAGGGCTACACTCACGTTAGATGAGGCGGTGGACTACTGCGAGGGTAGGTTAGATAACGCAGACTTAGAATTTGAATAAACCAATAAAATATACATCATGAAATCATTACTAATCAAATCAAAACTATTCGGGGACTTAGTTGTACCCGCAGGAGACTTCGAAGAAAGCAGAGACATATGGGAAAGCTTATGTCCATACATAGACATTAACGTATTCGGTGATGTACTCTTAAAGAACGGAGAGGATTTTGGCATACAAGCTAACATATACCCCGTAAAGGACGGACTAATATGTACTGACAGAGAACTCGAAGTTATAGAAAACGTAGAACTAATTGTAGACTTAACATCATGAAAAGATTCAAACAATCAAGCATTGACTACATCGTCAATCAAGACTATACACGAGAGCAACTAGCAGAGCAACTTGTTGAAGCTAGATACCATTCATCAAAATACCAAGCAGAGGCAGAGTGGTTAGATGAACTAGCCTCACACTACCGAGACAATCAAGGTGATGGTGACTATGGAACGGTGTGCGTAGAACTTTACGATGACTATAAGCAACGCATCGCATCAATAAATGATAGATACTTAAATAAAAAGGAATCATGAGTAAAAGAAAAACACAATCAGGGATCGCATCATTCAGTATGCACGATCTCGCAGGGCTAATCGTATTTGAAGACGATAGATCAAATGCATTAGGCAGAGGAGAATATTTCACTAAAAAAGCTTTCAAGAAAAGGCAAGAAGATATTGACAAACTCAATTCAACATGATAAAGAAAGAATGGTGGTGGATGAACCAATTAAACCAAAACAAAATGAACAACGAAGATAGAAACCTTATAGCTAAACAGCACTGCAATAAACTAATAGCAGAATTTATGGGACATGAGCCTATCGTTAAAGGTGACGATGTATACTATGAATTGAATCACATAAGGCTCACATCAGCAGACGACCTGCGATACCATAACTCATGGGATTGGTTGATGCCTGTGGTAGATAAATGCTATAAGACAGGAGATGATACGCACCAATGGGATGATCTAATGGATGCGATGTTCACATGTGATATAAGCATAGCGTGCGAACAAGTAGTAGAATTTATAAACAAATACAACGATGGAGAACAATAAACTAATAGCAAAATTTATGGGGTATGAAGTGAAGCACGGTAAATGCTACTCACCTAAGTACAACGATGGTACGATTGCACCTATGCAATTCGATAAGTCATGGGATTGGTTGATGCCCGTAGTACAGAAATGTAGATTAGATGGTCAAAATTTAGTCGGGATAGATAATTGGAGTCAAATAGGATCGGCGTTAGATGAATGCAATATCGATAAAACATACAAAGCAGTAGTAGAATTTATTAAAGATTGGCCTCATGCACCTTACACCGATGTAGAGGGAAACACATACATATAAATAACGATGGATAAACGAGAAGTATTATTTGAATTAGGCTGTGGTATTGAGGCTACATTGGTTTACTATGTAGTCGATTACCCCGAAGGCCTTAGTATAGATATAGATTACGTGTACTATGGGTACGGAAAGAACAAGCACGAGATGACTTTCTTGCTAGACGATAAGCAATTCTATGACTACATGCAGGAGTTGGCCAATGAGGACTTTGAAAATTATTAACAATAGTTGCAATTAGAGTTTGTAACATATATATTTGTCAACGCTATGGGAAAGATGAAGGAAGTATTTATTAAAGACATTGAAGATTTTGGGGAGCATCGTGATCACATCGACGATGACTACCATTACCGCAAACACCTACAAAAAAAAGCTATGAAACAATTTAACAACACACTAAAAACACTATCGTTAGTAGCATGTATGTTACTCACTACAATATCGTACGGGCAATTCTACGGGGACTATGATTATCCTTGTTTTTGTCTATCTCACGACGGGGAGTATTCATTTACTGTTGTGTACGACGGTTTAAATATAAATGGATTTGATCTTAAAGAGGGATACGAAATTGAATGGAATGATTGGTCAATTCCTCAAGACGGTGTTATAACACAAAATGTGTATTGGAATGTTACGAGAGGTAATGACGAGTATTATTACAACGATCTATCTGAATTTGATAACAAACCTTACGTGCAAGTTGAAGCAGATGGTTGGGGATATTACAATTTTTACATGCACAATTCTGAAACAGATGAGGTAATTCGTGAAACATCACTATACCTAGATAGACCATGATAGTAGAAGAAGTAACAAGAATCACTGGTGCTACTGGTGACGAAGCATTGCGCTTAGCTATAGCATACTTAGCTAAGCACAAGGACATGAGCTATTCAGCCATATCTAAAGCTGTTGATGTGCACAAAGATCCTATGTTTCTGCATTGGATAGAAGCAGACAGGTCTATGGATCACATACCAGCATTTAGAACACGATATAAACTTTTAATTCAAACCCTTTAAATTATATACTATGGGATCATTAATCAAAGGTTCAATTAATTTGAACAAACTGCCAAAAGATAAACTTATCAAAGGCAAAAACGGAACGTACTATGACTTCACCTTGTCGGTGAATGATGAGACGGGACAATTCGGTGACAACTGCAGCATCTTCTGCTCACAAACGAAAGAAGAGCGTGATGCAAAGACACCTAAAAATTATGTTGGTAACGCAAAGGTTATCTGGACTGACGGAACTGTTACTACTGCTGAAAGGCAAGAAGAAACAGCAAAGGAAACAGAGACTGCTGACTTACCGTTCTAGTTTTTGCGGCCTTGTGCCGCATACCTCCTGCTACCCACTGGGATGGGCTCGTGTTTAATTGGTTTCCCGAGAGTATAGGTTCGAATCCTATGCAGGAGTCAAATATTTAATTCAATACAATAAGTTATGGTAAATAAACTAAGCCTTATTCAAGGCAACCTTAAGGCTCCAAAGGGGCAAATGAACAAGTTTGGTGGATACAAATACAGATCCGCTGAAGATATATTAGAGTCTGTAAAGCCTTTGCTTTTACAACATGATCTAATACTTACGTTGTCAGATGAAATGGTAATGGTAGGAGAGAGGGTGTATGTAAAAGCTACAGCTAGGCTTACCGACGGTCAGGCAGAAGTGCAAACTACAGCGTTTGCTAGAGAAGAGTTAAGTAAAAAAGGTATGGATGGTAGCCAGGTAACAGGTGCATCGTCTAGTTATGCTAGGAAGTATGCCCTTAACGGATTGTTCTGCATTGACGATACCAAAGATAGCGACGCCACAAATGACGGTAGCGGATCTGTTCCCGCAAAAAAGAAAACTCGTGCAGAGATGAAGGTTATTTTTGATAAGAGCTTAGCTCACATCAATACTCAAACAAACAAAGTTTCTGCTGTAGAGCAAACGCTAAAGAAGTATGGAGATCAATTTAGTGCTGAGCAAAGAAAGAAGTTAGAAGCTCTTGGTAGTCTTGCTAAAGTAGTTGTCTAATGGAGATTACAAAATTTAAAACTCATGAAACTAAAAACTATGGGATGTTTAAGTTTCTTGATACAAACAGAGAGCCTAATCAAAGGATCCTAAATAAATTAACTGATAGTATTAAAGAAATAGGAGTGCAAATTCCTATAATCGTTAATGAAGACAAATACATCGTTGATGGGCAGCATAGGTTTTGGTCTTTAAGGAAACTAAAATATGTAGTCCCATACATTGTAAGTAAAGCTTGGAAAAATGATGAGCATACAATAGCTATAAATAACACTAGTTCTAAATGGACAGCTATGGATTATGCAAACTACGCTGCTGAAAGCGGCAATATTGATGTTGAACAAGCAGTAAAAATTTCTAAGCAATGGAATAAAGAATCCAAAAATAAGTTAAGTTTAATTACTGGTTTGGAAGTACTTATGGAAAACAGGACTTACAGTGGTTTAAGGTCGAGGCTAAAAGACATGACATATAGAATGGATGAAAAGTCAGGTGCAGAAATTTTTGATACGCTTATGGTTATGAATGAACACCCAATGAAAGCAAGTCCTTTTAGTCAGAAAATTTCTAGATCGATAAAAGTATTACACTTTGACAACCAAGGATTAAATATTGACGCAATTAATTTAATGTGTCAAAAGAACTACATACAGACTTACAATAAAGAAAATGATCAGTTAGAATATTTCAGTGACATTTATTCTGATGCTTTAGTAAAAGTTAAAAAAAATAAGTAATGGATTTATCAACTCAGCTAAAAGATAGGTATGGTAAATCGTACCTCTCATACTCGTCTATTAAAGTTGCGCTACAAGATATGCAACTCTTTGAGATGAAGATGAGAAACCAACTTAAGTTTGAAAGTCCAGCTTTAGCTTTTGGTAAGCTATATGACTGCCTGCTCCTAACTCCTGAGTCGTTTAGCGATCAGTTCGTAGTCGCAGACGATACAGTTATATGCTTAGAGATAGGGGGTAAGGCTCCTCAAAGAACCAAGGCTTACTCTGAATGGAAAGAATCTATAGCAGAAGAAGGTAAAGAAACTGTGTCACATGAAGATGTTGCTAAAGCAAAAGAGATGATAGAGCGCCTACATGATACGGGAGTTCATGAAACTTCTTTGAATGGCGATGCACAGTATGAGTTTAATGATTTTATAAACGACGTACCTGTGCGTGGATTTTTAGATGTACTAGGAGACGGATATATATCTGACTCTAAAACTACACAGAAGATAAGTAAGTTCCGTTGGAGTGTTCGTGACTTTGGTTACGACATTCAGGCATACATGTATACTCAGGTCCTTGGGATAGATGACTTCAGATGGGTAGTCCAAGAAAAGACATATCCGTATGCAGTAGGATTATACTTTGCTTCTGAAGACACATTAAACTTTGGGAGGATGAAGTTTGAAAAGGCCGTTGCTCGGATACGTGAGCATTTAGATAGCGGTGTAAAAGCATCATCTTACTATGAAACAGATTACATATGAGACAGTTAAGTAGAGAAAGAAAGCCAAAACATTTAGGCTACACTTTAGATATTATGGATACTTTAAAGAATGAGTACCTGAGTTTAGCTCTTCCAGAGGATATGTACAAAGAAATAAAAACGAGGAAGATGGAGTATGTCTTTTTAAGATACGCTTTTATAAATGCATTTAGAAATTTTTGTCACCCACAACTACTGGCTAAGACATGGGGTATGGATAGAACTACAATGTATCATGTGTTTGATAAGCATGAAGAAAATATAAAGCAATCGACATTGTATAGGATGTGTTATAAAACAGCTATGGATATTAAGAAAAAGACTGAGGTAGATCATGCTCACAATATATCGTGACCTATACAGCAAAGACGCTCCTAATTACATATCGTTAGAACAGTGCTTAGACAGGGTAAAATCTGGTAAGCAAAAATCTGCGATAGAAAAAATTAGAGGAGGAGATAAGTCTTTAAAGTCAAAGCTACCTGTAGTATTATTTAGCGGTAAGTTTAATGAACGCAAAGACTCTTCGCTAATAAAGCATAGTGGCTACATCGTCTTAGATTTTGACCACATTGACGTTGATAAAAGCAAGTCAATACTATCACTAGATCCTTTTGTAAAAGCATGCTGGGTAAGTCCGTCTGGCGATGGGCTAAAGGCTGTTGTTAAAGTTACAAACTCAGAAAATCATAGAGATCACTTTCGTGCGTTAGTAGAGTACTTTGATAACAAGTATAACCTAGAGGTTGATAGTACGGGGATCAATGAAAGTAGAGCGTGCTTCGAGAGCTACGATCCTGATGCTGTTATAAAGATAGAGTCAGAGCATTTCGGCAAGATGCTCTTTGATGACATTCCAAAGACGCAGGTAGCTGAGGTAAAAGAAATATCTACAGACTATACTAAGCTACACCTTGCCGCCAGGATGATACGCAATGCGCCTGATGGGGAGAAGCATAACGTGCTACTCAAAGCTGCGATACTTATGGGTGGGTATATATCTGTAGGCAGGGTAGATGAGTTTGAAGCGTACCGTGTCTTAGAACGTGAGATAGAGCTGCGTGAGGTTGACGATATGTACGTCGCTAAGAATACAATTCGTGATGGCATAGAGCGTGGTAAGATGGCGCCTATACATGAGACTATAGAGGCAGAAGAGGAAGCGCAAAGAGAGTTGCTACTATCAGATGGCGACATGTCGTTTATGAGTTCTGACGTAGAGGATTTAGACTGGATTATTAGATACAAGAATGGAGAGATAGAAAAAGGGTGTGGTACAGGTAACGTGCTGTTTGATAAAAACTTTATCTACAAGAAAGAGTTTGTTATGATATCAGGGCACAGCTCTGTAGGTAAAACTACGTTTATGCTGTACATGATGGTTACTATATCTATAAATAATGATTGGGTATGGGTAATCTACTCTTCAGAAAATAAAACTGCTAACGTTAAGATCAAACTTATGCAGTTTGCTTGCGGTAAGTCGCTAGACGAAATGACTGAAGGTGAGGTGCGATACATGATGAAGTGGGTGTCGAAGCATTTTATATTGATAGACAACACAAAGATGCTTAGCTATGCAGACCTACTTGTATACACAGAAAAGATTACTAGGCATAGAAAGATAGATGGGTTGCTTATAGATCCATACAACTCTCTTAAGGTAGCTCTTACATCAAACAAATCAGGATCAGCATTTGAGTACCATTACGAAGCAGCTGGATCTTTCCTCACATTTTGTAATAGGTTAGACATAGCTGTATGGGTAAACGCACACTCGATTACATCAGCGCAGAGGCAAAAGGGGGATGATGGACAGCCTATTGCACCCCTCGCTCCTGATACAGAATACGGTGGCATGTGGGTAAACAGAGCTGACTGCTTCATTACTATACATAGAAAAATACATCATCCTGATGTAGAGAAACGCAACAGAACAGAGTTTCATGTGCGTAAAGTTAGAGAGCAAGAAACTGGTGGAGAACCAACAGCAATAGATGATCCATTTTACTTTGATTTTAATCCAAATCACGCTGGCTTTAGTATGATAGGCCCCTTTTCTAAACTATATCAACATATTAACATAGAAGATGTTGATAAACAGCTAGAGTTTGAACAGTTTTAACGTTTGTTTATTTTTATATTCCCATTTGTGGGAAAAAAAGTAAAGAAAAGAGCTAAAGCTAAAGGCCATAGAAGGGCAGGCAATAACCTTAAGAGTGCACTAGAGGCATACTGTTACGACAGACTTAAGGATTCTAAATTAAAGTTTGGATACGAGACAGATGTCTTTTATTTAATGGATGGTTTTAGATACAACGGTATCTATCACAAGATGACGAAGGGTAGAGATGTTATGAGAGATAACACTCAAAAGGCTGTGCTTGGGATAAAGTACACCCCTGATTTTGTTTCCCACGATCATAAGTTTATCATCGAAACCAAAGGTTACGTGCACGGACAGCACACCTTCCCGTTGCGGTGGAAACTTTTTCTTAGGTATCTGATTGATAATCAGATGGATGACTACATGTTGTTTATTCCTAAGAATAGAAAACAAGTGGACGCAACAATCAAAATTATCCAGGATGAACTCAAAGGAACTGAGTAACCTGTACTTCGTTACTTGTAACGAGATACATGAGATTACTTCTAAACTATATGAAGACCTTCACAAAGACAATGGTGAGCCAATAAATAATTGGGAGCAAGTAATTGACACTATGCTAGACTACAGAAAAGGTGTGCTAGCAGAAATAGAAGGGGTACGATCAGCATGTGAGGAATACAACGAGAGCAAAGTAAAGCTGTAAGATGTCAGCTCGAAAACCTTTTGATAAAAAATTGTACGAAAAGTACGATAGATTAGCAAGAGTTGCTTGTAAAGAACATCTTAAAAAGAAAGGGTTTGCCGCTGTTGATCATCATAATAAATATGCTCAGGACCTCATAGCTTCAAAGGCAGATGAATGGGGAGTAAATTATTCAGATCCATTCTGTGTAGAGTGTGAAGTAAAAGTAGTGTGGTCTGGTCCAAACTTCCCTTACAATACAGTGCAGCTACCTCACCGTAAGAAAAAGTTTTTTAAACAACTTACTTTGTTTTACATTTGGAACAAAGAACTAACACATGCTGTTATGTTCTGGAGTCAAAAGATAAAGCATCTTAAGCCTGTAGAGGTTAAAAACAAATACGTTGGCAAGGGTGAGTACTTTTATCAAATACCCCTGGAGCTTACGACAATTATAAAAAGATAATGTATTGGTATACAAACACAACCATTGACTACAAACAAGTGGAGATTAAACCCCAAAAACTAGGGTATTTAATTACACTTTAACGCTTGCCCCCGAAGTATTCTACAGCGTGCCCCTCTTCTATAAGCTGCTTGTTTAAGTTCTTCATAGTGAGTGAATCTGGACAACAGAAGTCTATTTCACCTAAACATCTTCCAAACTTACCTACACCGTGAGATATAAGCTGAACCTCGGTAGCTGTGTCCAACAACTCAGCTACTCTAGCTTTAGCCGCCAGACCTTTTTTCTTTTCTTCAAGATCACGAGTCCTTGATTCAGGTGTGTTGATACCCATAAAGCGTACACGTTTCTTTATCTTAACATCAAAGCCTAGATCTATGCTAGCGTCAATCGTGTCCCCATCTATTACTCTGAGGACATCTATATTGTATGTGTACATTACTTACTTTTCTTTTCGATAGTACGCCCTGCAAAGTACGCACCAAAAGCAGTCAGCATTAACAGTTCAAGTAGGGATACGTATGAATCCTTCACATTGAATGCTACGTTATCCATGCTGTCTATAAACATAGTAAGCATAAACATAGCCATAAGGCATATAAGCGTGACTGGACGTATCAACTTAGCCAGCTTAACATCACTACCCATATCAGCCTTCCAACGGTCAGTTACATTTTCTTGGAACTTAACCTCTGCATCTATCTGTGTTTGAGCATCTGCAGAATCTACCTTTGGATCTTTATCGATAAGGTTTTTTACTACGCCCAAGCCTCCGCTATCTGGTAGTAGATCTCCTACCACATCAAGTATTTGTGGTGCTTTATTGGCTAGCCAACCACCTAGCTTTGTGTCTTTTATTTTTTTCATAAGATTAGTTTTATACTTCTCTATAGCAAGTTTTACCTTCTTCGTTTTTATACGCCTCAAGCACCCTGTTTCTGTTTCCTTTTTCTTTTAAAGAAATATGTATCCAAGAGAAGTCAAATTCATTTATCATCTGGTCAAACTCAATTTCGTTATCTAAGATGTAGTCATAGATAACTTTATTGTCCATGTCACCACCTTCCCAAAACTGTATGTCTACAGCTTCACCTTTACAGTGCTGTGATCTTGAGCTACCACCGATAGCCCTATTTAATTTTGGGCTACGATACCCAGATGTTACACGGATAGGACCTAGATCTTCACGCATAGGCTGCAGTATTTCGTCTACAATTCTTTGCAAGTTGTCAAGGTGAACATCCGTTGGCTCATTATCAATTCCCCTTCTTTGCGCTGTCCCGCTACGGGTAAGCTCATTAAGAGTAAAGTTTCTACTTAGTTTCATTCTACTGTGTTTATTTCTAACTCTATCAGCACGTTGTTTAACGTTGCTTCAGAGTTAAAAGCGATGTAATATAGTAAGAAATTATTATACCTTTTGAAGTCGTCAGGATTCATCTCGCCTTCCTTACCCCTGATAACAGCAGCTATTTCTTTTGGGGAACGTCTAGATATTCTGCGCACCTCTGCAGAATATTTCTTGTACTCTTGAGGGAAGATCATCTCTACAGCTTTGTCTCCTACAGCTCCCTTTAGTGCTGACTTAAATTTAGACTGGCTCAACCCTCTGGCTAAAGTCACTGGATCTTCTTCAGCTTGCTTCTGTAGTATGCTAAGCAACCTTCCTGGTCCTGCACCTTCTGCAGCTTCTATAGTAGCTAGAGTTTCAGGATCGTCACCTATTGCAATCAGTATAGTTTCAAATGCTGCAAGCTGTTCCTCTGAAGATAACGCCCTGTCTTTAGGCACATCATCTAATGCTTTTGCTACGTAATCAAGCTCCTTAACTCCTACACCTGCTAAGTTAGAAAAAGCTAACAACGTTCTTAACGTGTTGCTCAACATAAAATCTGCTTGATCTTCTGGTCTAATAAACCTTTCACGCCCCGAACCTGTAGTGTACGAAGTTCCGCCATTGAGTGTAGGCTCAAGCATCTTTTCTAAGTCCATTACAAACTTACCGCCAGGTCCAAGCACACTTAGCGCTGTAAGTATAGCGTTTTGTACTGGTCCTTTTTTATCTGTTGTGCCTGCACCGTAAGTTGTTACAGCATCACCGTATTGTTTAAACAGTTCAAAGGCATCTTTATCTTCAAGTCCTGCGGCATCATAGTCTGAAGCGTTAAAGAACAAGTAGTAGTTAAAAAAGTCTTTTACTTTATTATCGATAGCTGGTGTAGACGGAAGTGGAACTGCGTCTAATACCGTTTGTACTGCAGACTCCCTTATTGTTTTAGTATCTGTAAGTATTTCATCTAAGTTAGATTCATCGTCATCATCTCCGAAGCTTTTAACAAATTCAGATATTACTGCTGTCATCACCCTAGACATATATGCAAACACAAACAAAGAAGCTGTTGTTCCTGCTAGTCCTCTCAACCCATCTTTTCTAGCTTGAGCGTTAGAAGGATCAATTATACGACCAACATCACCAGTAATCGATCTCTTTGTATTGATGGCAAAGCTTTGGAACGGGAGCATAGTCTGCACTAAAAATCTTACAAACGCACTTTTATTTTTATAAACATTTGCTGCAAGTCTAGAGCTAGAAACATTCTGATCTTTACTAACTATGTTTTCTGCATACGCTATAGCCTCCATGTTTGGATTAGCAGCCTCTTGCTCCCAATTGATTTCGGAAATATCATTTACTACACCCTCAGATAATAAGAAGTCTGCATAGAAAGCATAGAAAGAACTTATAGCAGCTACCTTATCTGTCGTTGTTAGTGTCCACATAGACTTGTCTTGCAGCCAGTCACGAGTTTTATCAAGTCGACTCTTATCAAACTCTACCCTACCTGTAAACGGATCTATATTACCAGCCTTGTAGTCTCTTAAGAATAAAGTGGTGTGACGCAATAGCTCATATCTTCCGTCATTAATTTTTACTTTAGGATCGCTAAGAACTTTAAGTTTCCCATCTCTATCCTTACCTACAAAAGTAAGAGCTAGCATCTCCCCAAAAGTTCTCATGAGGTATGCTTTACCTTGTAGTGTTTTAGTGTTTGCAAAAGCAGACAGCATAACAGTAGACTGTTTGATAAACTGTACAAACACACCACCAAAAGCATTTACTACAGCAGCAACCCTAAACATTTCAAAGGGGTTACGTATTTTTCTACCAGCAATCTTTATATTTTTCTGGAATATAAACGGAACTTCTGTAGCGTCAGCAACAAGGTAGTTGTCTATCATCTCTGACAGCTTAGCCTTTATGCTTTTTGGCATAAGCCCCTGCATAGCTTCAGTTTGGAAAGCATACTTCATAGCAAGCACATCCTCAAGCGACATCATAATAAACGAGTTCTGTCTCAGCGTTGCCTCGTTTATTTTCAAGAAGTTTAATCCTAAAACAGAATCTCCACCGACGGCTCTTGCTTCCCTTTCAAATGTAGCGCCAGGAGTCTTTGTGTAATTACTGTTACCCGCACTACTCAGAGCACTTATCAGTTGTCTACGTATTTCCATAACAGAATCTAACTGATCATCAAAGCCTTTCTTCCTAACCTTAAACGGGGTGTAGTTTTCTAATACCTCTAAAGTTTTGCCTAGATATTTTTCTGTAAACTGCTCAAAGCGTGGACGCATAGACTCATGCATCTGAGATAAGAAGTCTACGATTTCTACGATGTCTGTTCTTTCGTTTCTAACTTTATCTAACAGTTCCTGCAGGTTATTAGTCTGCCCGAACAAATATTCACGAGCGTCTTTAAACTCTTGTATAGTTTCTGGATCATATATATCTGACTGCTCTACCTCGTACTCTTGAATGGTAGAGTCCATAGCGTCACGTAGGTTCATAAACCATTCTGCCTCTGATAAAGCTTCTGGTTTTTGATTAGCCATAGAGAATATCTGTGCTATAGCATTGGATAAGTCTGACGTTATCTCACCACCTTTTTCTGTTATCTCATCGATCTTGTTTTGTAAAGCAGTGACTCTTTCCATATGAGCCTGCTCATGCAAGTTTACGCTAGACATAACATCTTGGAAGCCTATAGCTACTAATATCTTAGCTACATCAACGTTACCTACTTTAAATACGTTACGTATAAATGAAGGAACGTTATCGGCAAAGCTTCCGTAAGATCTGTCTTTAGATCTAACCCCTTTTGCTACAAGAGCTTTGATATCACTAGCTAAAGATATCTTGCCCCTTACTATAGACGCTAAGTATCCAAGACCTATGGTAGAAGAGTTTACTAAGTAGTCATTGATCTTATACTCCAAAGCAGCTAAGTGCCTCATATCAAGCTGCATAAGTCTAGCCTTAAGTTCTGGTACAGAAACGTTGTCCATACTAAACAAACCTAGTATTGTTCTAAACGACTTTTCCTGCAGCAACTCCTCAAGGTTAGCCATAACTCTTGGGATGATGGCGTCAGATAAAATAAGTTCCTTTTTATCTTCTGCTAACTCAGCACTATCCTTAGCCAGCTCATCAAGTATAACCTCTAGATCTTGCACATTGTTTACGTCAAGGCCTAGCTTCTTTGCTGTATCCTCAATCTTCTTACGTGTAGGGCTTAGCCTACTTCTCTGATACTTCTCCAGTAGAGCTGTATATTCTTCTGCAAACGTCGTTGACTTCCCAGCTTTCTTTGCCGCTTCAACAGCTTTTGTTGCCCTAGCTCTGAAGTTTGCATCCCTTTCTGTTTCTTCTATAGCTTTAAAGTTTGTAGCTATAGCCATCATAGATTTTACTTCTTTGAGGTTTGACTCTGTTACAACGAGATTACCTTCTTCGTCTTTGCTAAACCTAGCCCTCTTCATACTGTTGTTGACGTCGTTAACAAAGTCAGAGAACGACTGCATTTGATCAACAGGGATAAGCGAAGCGTCTATCCCAGCTACAATTCTTGCAAGAGCACGGTATGCTCCAAAGTCTTTTTGTCTAGACTTTCTAACCAAAGTCTTCTGCAGGCTACGCATACTCTTAACAAGGTTAAGGTGATCGTCCATCGCTTTCCTTGCATCTTGCTTATCGAATATAGTAGCTAGCTTATCGAGGAATGAGTCTATAATATCGAGATCGTTTTCAGAAAGTTTCTTAGCTGAAGTTCGTGCCATCTGCCCAGCTATAGCGAAAAAGCTTTTTAGCTGTGTAGCACTAAACTTATTAGACGTCTTCCTATCTTTCATACGTTCTTTGATAAGAGCCTGGGCTTTCTTAAAGAACTCCTGCAAACTTTTAGACTTGTCCTTAAGATTTTGCAATTCTTTACGTAGATTTTTAGCCTCTGTAGATAGATTGCCTTGTCTACGTCTAGCTTGAGAGGCTATCTTAGCTGACTCTTTCCTAGCAGCTCTCCTTCCCCTAGCAAACTGAACAGCATTTTTGTATGTTTTTTCTGCCTGCTCTTTCTTCATACCGCTATCCTGAAGAACTTTAATTATCTCATCCTTCTTCATCTTAAACAAGTTGACTTGCTTAGATCGTTTTAAAACAAGCTTTTTGTTCTTACCCTTTCCCTCCATAACCAAGGTAAACCCATCCTCTGTAAGCATGTCAGCTACAGTTTCTACAATCTTCTGTGCGCTCTTACCTTCCTCTGCTGTATTGTCATTTGATTCAGATTCATTTAAAGACTCTACCTCAGAAGCTATTGCTGGATCAGGCGTCGGCTCTGCTTGAGCTTCTTCAGCCTCATCATCAGTGGTTACTGTTGGTACGTCTTTCAGCCCCTCAGTAGCTTCGGCTAGCCTTTGCATGCCAGCAACACCAAAGCCTTCTGCCATAGTGCTAGTAACAAACTTAATAGCGTCAGCTACGTTCTTTAACGTAGGGTTTTTAAACTCTGCACCAAACAATCTACCTACATAATTTTTTAGTGATGAGATAAGACCTTGCTTATACTCCGCTGACAAATCACCGTTAGTGATGTCAGCGAGTATCTCCATAACAAGTTCCTTAGCAGCTTCTGGATTTTGCTCTACGATTTGTGACAACAACTTTCTAGCAAGCTCGTCTGTTACAGCTACCTCTGATAAAGCCTGTTGCTCTTCAGTAAGGTACTCGCTAATAAAAGCTAAATATCTTTTAGCATTAGGTAAAGCCATAGCAAACTGGCGTGCAAGCTTACGCAACGCTGTCCCTGCACCTTGCTTCTCATCGATCTGCATAGCAGCAGAGTGAAAAGCTTCGTGGTATGCTGTATTTGCTTTTAAAGCAGGTAAGAAAAGGTGCACTTGATTGCCATCCTTTAGATGAATACCTCTTGATACATCTGCCCCTGTAGCTTTTTCAAAAGCTTTAGCTGTACCATGAATGAAAACCTTACCTCCCTGACCTACGACAGTTTGTATTACTTTCTTTACGTTTTGAAGTCCACGTATAATTTCTTCACGAGAAGAAAACTTAGTAGATATAATTTTACCAGCGTTAATAATTCTATCTATAACGCTGTTAGCATTTTCACCAGTAAGCTCTACTGAATTTCCTCTACTCACTCTCCCGTAATCTGTTATATCTGGATCTACTCTACCCACCTCATCTATAACAGCTTGAGTTTCAGGATCTTCTAAGTTTTGATCTAGGAAAGATTGATTCTGTGAGTACTTACCTTCTATATTAAACTTAGCTTCAAAAGCTTGTTTTGTATCTGCTTGTAAAGCTGAAAGCTCTGCTTCGTACACAGCAACAGCATCCTCGTTGCCTTGGCTTCTTGCTTCCTCTAAGTTTTTTCTAGTATCAAAAGCTTTCCTTCTATTTTTTCTGATACGAGTATTATACCCACTTATCTCCGTAAGATCCTCATCAGTAATATTTGCTAAAAAAGCCATGTCTCTAGCTGACACCCTCCACATCTGGTCCTGCGTCTCAAGCATCTCTTGTTTTATCTGAGCTTTCTTTTCAGAGTTTGTTTCTTTGGCTAATTTTTTTTGTAAAGCTTCATATTTATTTTCTAAAGCTAGTTGATCTTTAAAATTAAACTTCGAAGCTATATAAGAGGGCGCTCTTACAATACCCATTTGTATACCTCCTGCTGCAGTACCTATAGCAAAAGCATCAAGGGTTTCAATATAGTTATACTTTATATTAGTTTTCTCTATTTCTTTACCTGCTATCTGTGATCTTAAATTAGACGCTACGTCATCAGCTATGTCTTCTGTATTTAACCTTGTTTGTAAACTTGAAATCTCCCTATCTAAAGCTGTACGTTCAGCATAATTAGTAAGGTGCTGACTTGCAAAAGAAACCAACCCCTCCTCTATACCCTCTTCAAAAAACTTAAACACTCTATTTCCCGTAGTTTTTCTCCAACCTGTCCCTATAGCTCCTAACACCCCCTTCCTTGCTGTTGTCTTTACTGTTTCTTGGGCAATATCTTTTACTCCTATGCCAAACATTCTACGTATAGCATTGGCAGAGATAACCTCTTGCTTCATAAATATTTTTTCTGACACATACTCAAACCCACCCATGAGAGAAGAGTATAAAATCTTTTCTGCCATAGTTAAATTTGGATTGTCTTTCATATCGCTATACGCACTTCCTGTAGTACTTCCAGCAAAACCAACTAACGCTACCTCTGGAGCGCCTAAAACCGTCAGAACTATTTGTCCAGCAATCTGAGGTACAGCAGCTGCAACGCCATCTAAAAATAATGTAGCTGCTGCCTTTTCATTATGATAAGGTCCAAGTGTAATATTTCCAAAAATACCTCTCTCTATTTCTTCAAGACTTAAACCCTCTCTTAGTTTTTTGTTTTGATCCATAGCTGCAGCAAGCTCATTCCAAGTAAACATGTCAGGCTCAAACTCCCTTCCGTATATGTCTCTAAACCCTCCTCCTGCTATCAGATTTCCACCCCTAATTTTTTGTGATAGAAGCATACTTTCAGAAGTTGCGTCAGTAAGTCCTATCATATTACCTAAATCAATAAACCCATAAGCAATCATGCCCCCTGTTGCATATAAGTTTTTCCAATATGTTACGTCATCTAACTTCCTCCCATAATACTCAGCGCTTTGTCTATATCTATTTATTGCAGTATCGCCATTCATAAACACCTCGTCCATAGACATTTGCATAACCACATCAAAAATATCGTAAGCTCTTCTCTCTATTCCTAACACTTCATTTGCTTCGTTATATGTGGATATAACAGTAGCTTCACGATCTCTTTCTCGATTTAAAACAGCCTCTTGTTCAGCCCTAGTAGTAGCTGCAGAAAATTCATCTACAAAAATTTCTATGTGAGATTGAACCTTACCTTTATTATCTAAAGCTTCTATAACCTCAGATCTAGCTGTGTAATATCCAGCGACTTTATTGTACTCCTCTGCTGTTAACTCTTTTCCAAAAGCACTATAGTACTCAGATGCCTTTTCAAAAGTGTTTAGCTTTTCTGGCATCCCTCCCTGAGCTAAAGTTAACTCTTCTTCATTGGTGGGAATGTAAGATGTGTTAAACTCATTAAGGTGTGGCTCATAAAAAAAACTTGCTCCCTCTTCGGTATCTATTGTAGGCACCTCAGCTACAACAGCACTACTATATGTGCCTATGTCAAATGTATTAGAAACTATAGCTTGCTTCCTCATCTCTACATTTAAAGTAGAGTTAGCATCCTCCATAAGCAATCCACTGTTTTGAATAATAGCTTCAAAGTTATCCGCTGTTGTGCCTGTGTTGGTTACATAAGAGTTAGTTCTAAATGTATCATAAATCTCGTTACTAAAGCTAGCAATATCACCAGGTCCTACGGGAGTGCCTAACTCTATTCCTCTGCTTGTTAACCATTTTTTTGCTAAGTGGTAGTTTTCGTAATCTACATTACTTAAGTCTCCCTCTGTGGCAACAAAACCGTTACCAACGGATTCAGAAGAAAACTGTTCGGCAATGTCCAACCTAGACTGCTCATGGAATCTATCCTTTTCTTCTGACCTTAATCCGCCTACACCAGTAAAGTTATCACCGTCTATGGGATCTGTTCTACTCCCGAATATACCCTCAAAGAAATCACCTTGAAGAGCCTCTTGTCGTGACGCCAATCGTGACAGATCGTTCTCCCTTTGTGAAGGTGCAATAGTACTGTCCGTTGGAACATCTAAACCTCCACCTTCTACACCATATCCTAATAGAGTAGAGTACTCTGCCGATAGCGCTGAATCTTTTTTTTTTGGGGCTACGCCAGCTAAGAAAATAAAATCCCTTTCGTTACCCTCAAAGCCAGCTTGTCTAACAAGATTAAACGTACTGTCAAAATATGTCTGCTGTTGCATCATATCAAACAGCTGATCTTGGGTTCCTACGTATCCAGCGTCCTTTACAATATTGAATATATTGTTTTGATATTCTGTAAATCCGTTCATGCTTATTTAATTATCTAGTTGATTCGCCTTCTGGAGCAACAGCACCTCCTTGTACAGCTAATATACTTATTGCTTCAGCTTCTGCTGGATTTAATAAAGGAGCAGTGACTCTTCTAATAGAAATAATTCCTGTGCGAACTGTGTCATTTTCAACTTGAACCCCATTTTCCATTTTAGTTTCTTTTGCGTTTTTATACTTCATCTCAAATGGAGTTACTCTTATTAAAGAAACTTTATCACCTTGATTACCACCGAAAAGTAATACATCCCCATCCTCTGTCATACCAGCATATAAACCAACGTGATTTCCTCCATACTCATTTTTCATCACAACAACATCTCCTACTCTAGCTCCTGCAGATGTAATAATTTGATCATTGTTATCTTGAATATCTAGGCTAGGATTATCAAAAATATTATCTCCTACACTTGCATAAGCTTTCGCTCTAACAGCACCAAATCTATCTCCACTTACATCCTGAGGAATATCTTGCTCTGGATCAGCTTGCAACATTAAATCACCAATGAAAATAGCGCACCATGCCATTACTGGATCAACGTTATAATATTCTTTTTTCTTCGCCGCTTTTAAAGTAGTATCTGTTTCTTGTTTATAATCTTGGTATTTAAGAGCTTTTTCTTCTGCTAATTGATCTACAGAATTATCCCAATAAGTTTGAGCTTCTGCTTCCGTTGAAAATAAAGGGTTAGTAGGATCTGCCGTTGTTACATTTAAAAACATCTGCTCAATATCCTCCACTATATCTCCTTCTGTTTCCCCTAAATTAAATACGTTAGTCAGAAGAGATAGAGCTTGCTTTTCTTTAGACTCATTAAAGTCTATAAAATCACTTAATGGTGCTCCTCTATTAATTAGAGTAGCCGTGTTAGGCATTGCTGCACCAAACTCTGCTGTTGTAATTCCATACTTGTTTATGTCAAGAGCTTGCGCAGCTTCGTAGTGCTCTGTTCCTTCTCCTGGCATTCCAAATCTTAAAATCATATTAGCCAAATCAAACTCATAAGTATCTGAGCCTTGAGCTAAAAGTCCTGCATTATCATACTGCTCTTGGTTGTCAGGATTAAATGGATTTGGTACAAGCCCCTGTAAATAACCCCCCATAAACTCAGTAATTTTTTCATCAGACATTGTTAAGCCATTTGCAATTAGAGCTTTCTGCTCTTCAATACGCTTTGCCTCAGCTTCAATTTCAGCTTTTTTATTTTCAGCGTTTAAAGCGACTTGCTCTGCTAAAGTTTCCTCGAACTCTTGCTTAAACTCATCAATAACTTCCTGCCCCCCTGCTTCCTTAGTCATCCTAGCTATGTCTTTATCATCTCTTTTACGACTCCTTTTTGCTTTTCTTTTTTCTTTTCTTGTAGGCTCGTTATAAGAAACTATTTGAGCAAGAAGGTTTGGCGTTTCAACACCAGTATCTATAGGGCCTGCTTCCTTACCTGGGAGTACTTCAGGAGCTAATGGTCGATTAAGAATATCTTCTATAACAGGCTCATCTATCTGTTCTTCGTCGGTTATCTCCACCATATTCCCTGAAACAGGATCATATCTCATGTTAGGGTTTACAACAGTTTCTAACTCTTCTGAGTCTTTCTCCTTTACTGGAACCATTTTCCCTGAAACTGAATCATATCTCATGTTAGGGTTTACAACAGTTTTTAACTCTTCTGAGTCTTTCTCCTTTACTGGAACCATTTTCCCTGAAACTGGATCATACTTCATCTTCTGATCACCGTTCTTTTTTTTTTGATCACCGTTTGTCTCGTCATCACCATTGGTCCCTCCAGGAATTACACCTCCTTCTTCTAAAGGATTTGCTCCTCCAACTCCTTGGTTTAAGTTGTTTATGTTTTGATTTGATTGGCTTTGATTTTGCTGTTGAAGGATAGGGCCAAGCTGACTCATAGCTTGACCTAGTAAAGTGTTGTATGTAGAAGCCTTACCTGTCCTTTCCTGTCCTTCTAGCTGCTGCTTTATGTTATTAAATGCAGCGCTGTCTGTTTCAGAGTTTACGTATATATCAGCCTCTTCCGTAAGCAGCGCTAACAAATCTGTTTGGCTTTGTGTACGGCCTTGCATACTCTGTAATCTATCTATAAGTTCTTGATCTTTAGCAATCTTATAACCTATCACTTGCCCTGTAGATAAATCTATAATAGCTTTTTCTACGTCTATACCAACGTTACTTACTGTTACAGATTTAAAGTTTCCGCCACTAGCTATACTACCTACAGTCATGTCTGGATATGTATTCGCTAAAGTAGGATCTGCAGCTGGTTGATCATCAGCGTTATACGCTGTAAATATTGTTCTAGTAAGACCAGTAGGACCTGTCGTCGCCCCCGATAGCATTTCTGCTACAGCATCTTCGTCTACCTGAGGGAACTGACCACGTATAGTATTGTAGTATTCTCTTGCATGGACAGTCTCTCCGTTTCTAAAGTTGTTTATTTCATCCATGGTTATACCTGAAGGAAGACTTGCGGGCTGTCCAGTTGCAGCGTCAATAAACTGCATTTCACCGCTTGCAATACCTGCTTCTATGTCTTCTGTGCTTAGAGCATATATAGGAGTCCCGTCAGTTTCAAAGCCTGTAACTTTAGATATAGAGACACCCTTACTGTTTCTTAAGCTAAACAGCTCTGGGTGCATCGTGTTGTTTATAGCATTTAAATCTCCAGACTGCAAGTCTCTATTGCCTGCGTACATAGACTTATACCCCTCCATAGCAGAGGCGTTCCACATAGTACGGTTGTTTTTAGCAAATACATTGTATTGATCTGCTACGTCTGCAGAAAAACCCTCCTCGTCAAAACCGACAACGACAGGTTGGCTAATGTTTGGTACAATTTGCGTTTCTTGATATCCACCTTGCGAGGCGCTCAAGCCTTTTTTAGTAGCAAACTGCGAGTTAAAAACTTCTTTACCTACTGCACTACCTAAAAACTTATAATCACCTACTATAGATCCTGTTTCGTAAAACAAGTTGTCTGCATTGGATGCCGTTATGCCTGAAGTAAAATAATCTTTTGCGTCAACACCTTGCCCAACCATAACTACGTTACCCTGCCTTGTATATACAGGAGGCACAGCATACTCGTTAATAGCATTTATGTTAGACTCTAAAAGACCTTGCTCAGCAAGCTCAGTGTTGCCTTTTATCTCAGCAGTTTTCTTAGCTATAAACTGTGTCCCAAACTTAGCGTCTTCAACAATGCTTAAGTATTGATTTTTAGCCTGTGCAAAAGCCGCTTCGTTATCACCGCTAGGATCTAACTCAAAATTTGTAGCAGCCTCTTGATATATGTCCAAAGCCAATTGTGCTGCACCCTGATACTTTTGATTGATCTGTCCTGGTACAGCCTCTCCTGCAGCACCCATTGGGTTTAATGCCTTCATCTTAGCGTCCCTTTGCACAGCTCTTTCTTGAGCTACAGCAAGAATAGGGTTAGCAAAAGAAGCCGCTACACCTTGACCGATAGCTCCGTAGTCTATGTTGGGTGCTAAAAACCCTGTTTTAAATCGTGTACCTTGTTCAGACATCTTTCTCGAATCTTAGTAATAATTTTAATAAATATTTATGCAGCGGAGTATCACCTTTTTTTGCTAACTTAAATAATGTTTCAGACTGCTTTGGATTAAATACATACTCTCCCCCAGTAAGCTCTGCTTCCTTTACTCCGCTTTCCTCATCGACAACAGCTTTTTTGTTTGTGTCGTGATCGAACTCCCCTTCTGTAACAAATGGAGCTTCTTTAGTTTTACCGCCCACTCTGTAACCCACCATACCTCCGTCTTCCATACTAAGACCTACAGCTGCACCAGCAATACCCCCAATACCACTAGCTACGTTAGCAAAGTTTTGTGTTCTTTGCTGATTAGCTTGGGCTACCCTTGCCTCGCCTAAAGCTTTAGCGTCGTATGCATACTGTAAATCTTGCTGACTACGAGCCTCTCGTAACTGAGTAGTTCTTTCTTGAGCAGCCCCTAACTGCATAAGAGCTTGAGACTGAAGCTTCTGTTGAGTAAGAGCCTCTTCCCTTTGCGACCTTTGAGCTTGTGATGTAGCTCCAGCTAAAGCACCTAACCCCCTAGCGCCAAACTGTGTAGCAGCTTGCGTTGTAGTAGCTAACGATCTATTTATATCGTCCATCCTCATCTGCAAAAGCCTTTGATCATACGCCCCTTTTACACCTTCGTAGTAAGCTGACGGTGTAGATAAAGACGGTTGGCTTGCACGAGCTTCACGCAATTCTGCTAACGCTGCATCTAAAGAAGCTGTAGCATCAGCTTCTAACTGCCCTTGATTCATCATGCCAGCAATACCTCCAACAAGCGAGCCTAATCCTGCAGCTCCCCCTGCTATTGCTGACGCTTGCCCTTGTGTTATCCCACCTCTTCTTCCTGAACCACCTCCGCCACCACCGCTACCGCTATCATCTGTAGTTGTTTCTTCTGATGTAGTTCCGTTTTGTTCTTCTTCTCCGTTAGTCATTTTTTATTTTTTATTTTGCGATGGAATTGACGAATTATTATGTAAAGGAGAAGACTTGTACACCATGTTTACAGCAAACAACTCTACTGGTGTAGTAGCTGTATTTGTCAAAGCAACTTGAGCATGGTAGTCTCTCATTTTATCTCCGTTTATACTTGCTGTTGAGACAGCCATAACTGTATCTCCTGCAGACAGGTTAGAAACAGTACCACTAGCAGTAACTTCCTTCCTCCCTGATACAGAAGCAAGAGTAACGCTAAGGCTTGTCTCTGATGAACTTTCTAATTTAAACAAAGTGTCTCCAATTCCAAACGGCAAGTTACTAATTTTTGAAGTAAATGTTACAGTAGATCCACTAACAGATGCAACCTGACCTAACACTACTTTGTGAGATGTATTGTTTGTAGAATCTGCTGTAGCGTCTTTTTCTATTTGCCTGTAGTACATACCCTCTCGTTCTTCAAACTCTGTCGAAGCCATAGCGCCTGTAGTCTGTTCTGTATTAGACACCACAGCGCTCCAAGAAGAATTTCCCTCTAAACTCATAGCGTCATATACTTTCACATCGCTAGGGTTAGCCCTTGATATCATATTTAAAGTAGAAGAATATTGAACCCCGTAAAAATTATTTCTAGTTTCATTAACATTATGCCTATACATCTGGCCTAATTGGAAAGAGAAAAATCTATTATGTAAATTTTCATATAACGATGGAAGAAAAGAGTAGAATGTTAACCAAAACTCTTTCTTTGTAGAATAAGCCAACGTTTCTGGAGATGCATGATTGTCTGTACCCGTAATAGTAACGTTAATAGAACTGCCATCAGATTGTTTTGTTACAGTTGACGGGATATCTATAGAGTTATCTTTTAATGATAAAGAACCATAACCTATTAAAGCCCCATTGCCTGTCATAAACTTTACACTTATAGAACTTGTGCTTGCCCTGTAAGAAGTATCTACATATGCGCTGCCTTTTTCTCCTAGCTTATCTAAGAACACTACGCCATTACCAGAGTCTTCCCAATTAGACTCATCTAATTGAAAATTATCTGCGCAAAGCTCCCATGTATTTTGACCTCCTTTTTTATACACTACATCTACCAATCCATCACTAAACGTAGTGTTTGATTGTGACGCTGTAGAAACAGTAGATTTTTGCACAGTACTTAATGTCCCACCATGATCAGAGGGCACGCTAACCCTAGCAGTGTGAATATCAGCTATCGTTAATATATACTCGTCATTATCTGGATCATAGCCTCCAGGCAGTTTTAAGGTTTGCGACAAAGACGATAGCTCAGAAAACTTATCAGAAAAATAAGACTCCATACTAGCGGAACTAATAGTTTTTATTCCTTTGCCGCTAATTTCTACAACAACGCCACTAGAAACATCTGCAAAATAAACTTTACCAAAAACATGTTGTACACTTTCTGGCTGCATACCTGGACCGTACTCCCCTGCATAAAAAGTATCTGTACCTAACACATTTGTTGACGTCACCAACTGTCCACCTCCAGCGTCCTCTATTAAAGTTCTACCTATAGGAGTGCTTACAACTTTGTTTTCTTGAAGCACCATAATCGTTTCGTTCTGATCTACGATGTAACATATAGAACCATGTGATGTGTTGTAGTCTTTAAATGGAAACAAAGACGGATTGAAACTTGAATAAAAGTTTCTTAAAGAATCAGCTGGTGTTACATCGCTATATGTTATAGAAGATATTCTTTGCACCTCTCCAGCGTCAGGCATTTCTATGTGAGCCCTACCTATATCTACAGCTTTAGAATCAAAAAAATCGCTTGCGCTGAAGTCTTCTATAAAGAAAGCGTCATACTCTTGTTGATCTACTTTTCTTGGATCATACTTATAATTTAAATCTTGTAAAACCCCTAGGTATGACTGCTGCCCATTTACAAGCATTTCTCTGATTCTATAATAAACGTCACCCCTGTCTAATGTAATAACCCCTGGGAATATACTGTTGTTGTTATTCACATCATCAATTACCTGCGCAGCAACCAAACCTGTAACAGTTGTGCTAAGAGGATTCGATGGGTGTACTATATATGTAAACTCATTTGGAGCAGTCATTATTATATTACTTATAAATATATGACCTGATGCAGAGGCTGATGTTGTTACCTTGTCTCCACGGTAAAGCCTATGGGTAGTTGAAAAACTACTTGCAGACCCACTTAAGATCATAAAGAACGGTAGAGAAACAGAATTACTTCTATCGCCCCCATGTGTTCTAAAACCTTCTGGCACTGTTATTATATCAAACTTTTTACCTATCTCATAATAAACCCTTTGCTCTACACTTTGTTTAGGCCTATATATTTCTACTATACACCTTTGTGAAAAAAAGTCAGCCCCGTTTATAATATCGTTTCTTGTAAAGCCAGGTATTTTGTTGTCTTTAATACTTAACCACCATCCCGTTCTTCTGTAATCTTGTTCATCGTCAGGCTGAAGGGCTCCATCTATAGAGGTGTCCGAAAGCTTTATAGGGTTTTCATCGTTGTCTTGATAGAATTTATACGATGTTATTTCAAAATCAAAATTAGGTCTTTGTAAAACATTATTTTCATCCCGATATCTTAAGACCCTTAAGACATCCCCCTCTTTATATTCATACGATTTAAGGCTAGCTTTAAACTCTTTATAAGAATTTACTTTACCCTCTAAAGGCCTCATAGATAAATATATCTTAGAGTCTACGCCATTAAGTAACCCTTCTGTAATTTTTTCTGTACTACCTTCATATATCCCCCCGTCAAAAGTAATTGTTCTCCCTAACGCAGCTTCTGCTACAGGCAATTGTAAAACTGTTTCGTACGTGGTATTTAACCCATATACAGGAGCCCATTTAGTAGCCCAGTATGGGGGTTCGTGTAGTACTCTTATATCTATATGTGTAGGCCCATTGTTACCAAATCTTTTATGATGACCAAATGGAAACACGTTAACATCATCTATTTTTTGAACAGAAGAAGGTCTGTTTCTATGATCAAAATAGACAATCCCTAGTTCATGTGTAGCTGCCGCTTTAAAAGAAAGGGTGGCCTCACCTCCTGTTTGTGTAACAATAACGTCACCTCCTTTACACGCATAATTCCTCCAATATGTTGTTATTTTTTCATCAAAAAATGCAGCGCCAGCAGGGGCATCTATTGCATGGTTATCTCTAAGGACGTCACCCAACCCATTAAGATCTTGACCGCCTATACTGCATGTTATTTGAGCCCCATTAAATACTTGACCTTGTGCAGACCCAAAATTTCCAAACATTGAACCCACCGTGCCGTCACCTGATAAGCTTGTACCGCTTATAATAAAACTGTTATTGGTTAAAGTCTCTCCTCCCACATTTTGAGTCTGATCTGCTACACCCCTATAAGCCTGAAGATCTGCAAGCTGCATTCTCACCTTGCACCTAAGGTGTTGAGTCTCTGGCTGAAAAGAAGTTTGATATATTTCAAACCTTAACTCTCCCTGCAGCCACAACCAAATTCTTCCAAGTGTACTTTGCCCCGCCTGCCCTAAACTTCTGTCTAAACATGTAGAGGCTCCAAGGTACATTTGGAGAAATTCATTAGGGCTTTCATTTAATTCAAAGGGAGACGGGCTTTTAACAGAAACTATTGCAAGTGCACCTATAAGTCCGTTTGAAATAGAATTAGCAAATTCTTCTGTCGTGCTATCAGACCCATCATACGCTATCGTCTCATTAAAGGTAACAGGCGATTGTGGAATTAAATTATTTATATTGTTTCTTTCGTTGTTTGGATCTAAATAATGAACCTCAAAAGTAGTACCACTACCCGCTAAACTTGGATTCGTAGTTACCGTGCAATTTGTTGTAAAAGCAAAGTTAGCTCCATTAAAACTTCCATGAGATGCTATCATAAACTCATCACAAGTTAATTGCGTAGAAACAGAAATACTGCCAGGGTTAGGGTTTTCTAAAACCTCTTGTATGTTAGACAAGTCTATTTCAAAATGCACTCCGTCAGTATCAGCATCAAAGGTGTCTTGAATGTTTGTAGCAACATCTATGTCTTGAAAAGGCCCTGTAAACACTAAAGGACTATCGGTATTATCGTGTTGATTAACTAGACCAAACTCCGCATACACTTTATATTTATACTCTTGAAAACCAAAGTTAGCAGAAGGTATAGCAGTATCGTACGAGGTAAATGGATCGGTTTGATCTAATACTTGCCCGTTTATAACAATAGTATCAACAGGAACTGTCCCCTGATTTGTAAAATCAAGTGCATTGGGAGTGAGGTTAGCAAGGCCATTACCTATGTCTATATTAACAAGACCTCCTGCTGCAGTTTCAGGAAAAAAAACAGGGTAGCAAAAAGTGTCAGTAGTTATATTATCAAAACCCTCTAGATAATTACCATAAAAAATTCTGTTGTTGCTTATGGCTTGAGTAAAAGCTTTTCTTGGAACAGAGTCATACAGTTTATTTACTTCTTGGTCTGGAGCAAAAGTATACACCCCATCGTTTCTGAACAAAAACTGTTGGGTTCCTGGTCCAAAATTATCTATTTCTCCGATACGGAAAAAAGCTCCTTCATTATTTCTCCTAGCAAAAATTCTTATTTTCCTTACAGGCCCGTCAGACATTGTTACAGTTAGCTCAAGCTGATTGTCAAAGCCTTCTAAAAACTCTTGACCTCCTGCAGTAAACGCCATATGAGTATTACTTGCAGCTATTTGAGAATACATAGAAAGAGCGCTTACCTCGCCATCATCGTACACGTACTGGTATGTAAACTGAAAAAGATCGTTTTTTAGATTGTTAGGAATATCTTCTACGGTTTGAAACTCAAATGTAATAGGTGTCTGCGGCGGTTGCTTACACACAGTAAGGTAAAGCTCTGCGCTAGCCGCTGTTTGAATGCTAGGGCTATAACCTCCTTCTAAAGCTCGTGTAGCATTTATCTTTCGTGGCTCGTTTCTATTGTCTGTAAAGTACAGTAAGTGTTCCCCAAACTGATTTATTACTACGTCAGCCTTTACAAAGTCGAGGTAGTTAAAGTTTAGAATACTGTTCTCATAAACTTTGAAGTATGTATTTGTAGTATGCTTATACTGATATATTCCGTGAGTTCCACCAATATTGCATAAAAAGAAATATATACACTTACCTTTTTCACTAGCAACAGATCCTATAACAACGTTAATACCATCAAACCCCGACCCTGTAGGTATAGCGTCAGCAGCAGAGTTTGCTGCTATAGCAGTATTGCCAAGGATATTTTTTAATATACCTTGATCGCCATCCGACTCATGAGATACACGCACGTTAAGTGCGTCTGACATCTCCACTCCTTTAATAAGTCTAGCGTCCTCATCCTTATTAAGGTATTGAGGTATTAGTTTATCAATAGCCATTAATACTTAGGTGATTGTTTAAAGTTCTTACGAATAGTTTTAAGAGCCTCTTCTTTAGCAAACGACTTTAACCTAGCGTTAGCTTTTCTACGCTCGTTATAGTACTCTGAGCGTGCCCTAGACTTCTCAGCCATGGGGACGCTACTCTTTCTTTCTATAATTCTAAAGTAGATATATGCTCTAAGAGCTTCTTCAGCCTGGATATGTACCGTAGGATTTATTGATCTAGCTTCGTCAGCAATATATTCTATTACTATTTCGTTAACACTACTGTTCGAAGAAAACTCTATTCTGTTTTGGTCTAGGTTAAGCCTATACTCCCCTTCGTAAAACCCACCACCTAAACCGTAGATCTGACCTATGTTGTTTTGGTATATGTAGTTAGAGAATACAATGAAGTCATCTGCACCAAACACACCGCCAGTAGCTACCCCACCTTTGGAGTCTACCCTATCAAACACCCCGTCCCCATCACTATCTATGGAGTTTCCTGCAGCATCAGTTCTGTAAGCCTGAGAGTAGTTTATGTTTTTGTTTTCTCCGAACACATGCACCAACCCGTCGCTACCTACAATACCTACTTTTACCAAGTCTACAAAATCATCTGGCAGTTCAACAGTATTGTTAGATCCTGCTGTAAGCTTTATAGAGCGTATTCTTTGAAGTAAATCAAAACCCATCTCCCTAATACCACGCAGGGCGTAGTTGTGAATAAGAGTGTCGGAGGCGTTGTTTGCGTAATCATCACCCTCTAGCGTAAGAACAAAGTCATTGACTACTTGATCTACTGTAACTAAATTTCTTGCCATCTCTTATCGTCTTTGTTGTGTTTGTTGTCCTCCTGTAGCATATGCATATACATCTCTATCACGAAGGTTTACCCCTATAAGTTTACCCATTTCTACAACCAACTCAGAAGTGTAGTGCTCTGGCAATTCAAAGTCTACTGACGTAGCAGCGTTGTAAGCTTCTTTACCATTTGATAAAGTAAATCCAAACATAGGTAGAGCAACAGTTCTTGCTCCAGTAGTGGGGCTTAACCCCTCTGGCTGCTTGTAGTAGCGCATTGTAATTCTGTTTACGCTTGTCGGGAATACAGTTATTGTATCCCTTACAAGCGCAACAGGCTTTGTTCTAGTCGGTGCTGAAAGGCTGCTTAAAAGTATTCTGTCGATCTTCTCCTCATCGTACACTGAGTCTATCATAACAGAGTTTGTTACGTCAAGCAGCACATCACCAAATGTCTTAAGGCTAATCAGTCTAGCAAAGTCGTCAGGCTTAGCAAACGATCCGCTTGCCTTAGCGATGTTTGACTGTACAGAAAAGACAGCAAGGTCTTCTTTGATCTGCTTACTTCTAGACTTATCTCTTGCGGGATCTACGTTTCTTTTACGTAGAGCCTCTACACTAGTAAGCTCTTGAAACAGCCTGTTAAATATATTCTGTTGTGCTATAGGGGCAAAAGAGTTGAACTCCGTAGGAGTAACAAACCCTCGCTCATCTTTATTAGCTAAATCGCTTAATGCGTTATATACCTCTCTTACGCTTGCCATTAGATTTATAGTTGTATGGCAAATATAAGAAAAAGGGGGCAGTGCCCCCTTTTACCCTCAGCTATGAGTTTGTGAAATGTATTTAAGCAATCTCTTCGAGCTGCCTGTTTATTTCATTGAGAACAGATGAACCTTTATCTGTCAAGCAAAAGCGTGTCATCGTGTCAATTGCATCTTGTCCTACAGGTACCGAAACTACGAGTTTTCCTGTATCTGACCAAACAATTACTCCCTTTTTTTCTGATATGATCTGGAAGTCCATGGCTTGCATAACGCTAGTTCGTGCGTGAACAAGTGGGTTATCGAACATTTCGATAAACTTTTGTGGCGTTTTGCGAGCGTACATAACTAAAGCTCTTTTTACCTGTAGGTCTTGTTGATCTGTGCTTATGTTTAATGACATAGCTACAGGCAGCAACTCTTCTATAGGTCTAGCTTTGATTAAAGATATAGCATCGTGTACCAAGAACTCATTATCTATATCCTTTTGATGATCAATTTTATTGTCAACAAGCCTAAATGCACCTCCTCCATTTACAGCGTTGTCTGGATGTTTATCTAAATACTCTCTAAGAGAAGGTTGATCGTAACGAACAATTAGCATTTTGTTTCTAAAAATAACATGCTCTCTTATAGCTTGATCTGACTGCTCGTCCACATAAATAGATGGCTCTCCTGGACAGTATCTAATTGCTCTTCTCTGACCTGTTTCATCATCAAATACAGTAAGCCTGTTTGCTCTTAGTTTAAAAAATATACCACCTCTTCTTCCTAGTGTTTCATAAACTTTAGGTAGCTTTTCGGTGTCAGGAATATTTCTTTTAATGGTAGCCTTCTTAGCTTTTACAGCTTTCTTTGGCGCTGCCTCTGGAGCAGGGCTAGTCTCTTTGCGAGCTATAGGACGGCCTCGCTGTACCGTAGTTTTTTCTTGTGTCATAATTAAATCGTATTAAATTAAAAGAGAAAGTGGGGAGAGCCATTCCCTCCCCCTTTCAAAAATAGATTGCCTGTTACGAAACAGCAGCAGAATCAGAAGTATTCAGGATGCTAACAGCCGTTACTTGCTCAACATCATAGTCTGAATTAACATCATCAAATTTAATAAATGCAGTTTTAGACTTGTTCATAAGCGTAGCAATACGCTCAGCAGCCGTAGGGATGCTTGCGTTTGCTACTGTAAGAGTAACAACCAGCTTGGGGAAAGCCTGCTTCGAATCGCTACCCGACTGAAGAGCTTCCTTGTCCTTCGCATCATCGAAGTACAATTTTAAACCTCCGTTAGTAGCAGCCATCTTAGTCAACTTATGCTGTGGAATTACCACATAATCATTGTGCGTTGCAGCAGCATTTTCTGTAGCAGTATCACCGTCGATAGCGCCTGAGTGAAATATAAATGTTTTCATATGTTCTAGCAATTAAAAGATTAAACAGTTCCTTGAATAAGAACGTGCTGGTTAGCAGCTCTTGTTACTAGACAACACTCTGAGCGGTAGTGGAACTTAGCGATATCTGTTGTATCGTTAGTGAATCCAAGAACGCCACCACCAGTTACCCAGTGCTCCATCTCACGATCATAACCGCCAGCAGACTTATAGTTCATCTCTAGAGCAGGAGCTCTTTCACCTGAACGTGGATCTACTACGTTAGCAAGAGGAATCATCACACCAGCAGCTAATCTGTTGTGAACATCGTCGCTACCAAGAAGTGTTGGATCGTTAAGAAGCTTGAAGCTGTTCTTGTGGAACGTATATCCGCCACGAGAGAAAGACTTAAACCCAAGGTTTAGAGCCATGTCTCTGTCGTTGTTGAAAGCTCCGAAGCTTGCAGCAACACCTGCAGTAACGTTAGAACCAGCACCAGCACCAGCAACCATATCGTCAAGAAGAAGGTCTTGGCGAGTAGATGAGTAAACAGCGTATTCAGCAGGACATCCGTTCTTATCCATCTCCTTAATTAGAGCGTCTAAGTCGGTAAGACCAGCAGAACCGATAAGGTCTGAAGTTACCATACCACGATCTTCTAGTGCTGAGAAGTATCCCTCAGTACCTTCAATAGTAGTAATATCTCCAGTGTTAGTTACCTTCTGTCCAAGAAGCATTACCATCTCACGCTTATCCATAAAGCGCTGACGAGTATCTGACTCTCCTTTAATGTAGTAACGGTAGTCACCACCACCTACATCGATATAGCCGATGTTAGTAGCTTGTGATCCAGAAACTTCGTATGACTCCTTTACGATAGCGTAAGGGTTAGTTCTCTTAACAACGTTAGACTCTAAAAAGTCACCTGGCTGATCTGTTCCTTGAGCGAACATATTACCTATAATCGGCATGTCAACAACAGCATTGTCAGCTAAGGCAACAGTTGCTGCAGTCAATGGTGTGCACTGAAAAGAAGTTGCTGAAGCAGCATCATTAGTAACCAATAGACGGTCAACACCATTTAATAAAAGAATGTCTCCGTTACGGACAACCTTTTGAAGTGAAGAACTAGAGTCAGCGTCAGTAAAGCCTGAAGCGTCAGCCTCTACTAAACCGTCAAAAGTAAGAACGTCGTGATCAGCAACAGAAAGAGCTCCGTCAAGGACTCCTCTTTGAACCTGGTGTAGACGAGCTTCCTCGAAAAACTGAACACTATCTGCAGTCCCATTAGACTTGATAGCTCCAGTCATTTGTAAAAATCCAGAAATGCCTTGATTACCAAAAGTCTTTGATAATTTAGCACGTACGTCTGGGGCGTTAACTTCTTTAATGAAGTCGTATAGAGACGTATACTTTGTAGGATCCGATAACGTAAAAGCGTTATAGTTAACGCCTTTCGGAGCAGATCCAAAAGTAAACTCTCTACCTGAGCTTTGTGAAATAGCCATGATTTACAATTTTTGTAGTTATACTTTAAATGTCATGCCAGCATTACCTCCGAGTGCGCTTAATAATTGTTCTTCAAGTTTATTTCTTTGATCTGGTTGTTGATTGATATTTGGTCTGCTCGCATCAACATTTGCTGCTTGTGACACAACACCTCTTGTACCGTCACTCAATCCTTGGTTATAGATTGACGAAATGATACCGTCGATATTGTCTACAAGAGCTCTGTGTGCATTGAGCTTATCAAAATCCCAATCTCCAGAATCACTTACGTAATCGTTGAAGTACTCATCAAGCTTTGAGTTTTTTTGTACAAGCTGCTTTCTGTAGTTGTCATCAATACCAAATTTAAACGTTTCGTTTCCTGGTAAATCAAACTCTAGATAACCGAAGTTATTTGTTCTAGCAGACATACTCTTAACCCAATCCTCATCGATAGGACTATCCATGTTGCCCGTTTCTGTTGCAGGAGCTTCGTATGAAGATCTTAATTCTGTAACAGATTTACGAGCTTTTTCCGCATCCATCTTAAGCTGAAGCTTAGACAACTTTATCTCGTCTTCACTATGAAAATCTTCGTCTAGCTTGTACTTGTTTTTAAGTAACAGAGCTACATCATCAGATGTAAGACTAGGGTTTTCAGCGGAAACTTGCAAACGCACTAAGGACATCTCATCCATTTCGGATGGATCTAATGATTGGTATCTATACCACTCCTCTGGTGTTCTACCAGTTTCTACGACGAATTTGTTGATCGCTGCTACACGCTCATCAATTTCTACGGGTTTATAAGAAATAGCTTCAGAAATAGAATCAAAACTATCGAAGTCTTTACCCAGCCTTTCGCTTAGGAATTGAAGAACCTCTTGGTCTACATTTATGTCTTCTGCTTTCGCTTCTTGTTGTACAGGCTGTTCTGCCTGTGGTGCTTCTACCTGTTGAGTCTCTGGCTGAGGCTCTGGGGTAGGTGTTGAAACCTCGGCGTCAGGTTGTGCCTGAACCTCGGTTTCTTGTGGCTCCTGTGTAGGAGCTTCTTGCGTAGGTGGCGCATCGCTAATAGCGAAGCCAGCTGACGCCATTGCTTCTTCTAAGTCTTTATTCATATTACATTAAATTTATTTATATACGTTTTAGTACTCTACATGAAGGTGGATCTTCACGTTATCCGTTCCGTCAAAGTCTGGTGCTCCTACATGAACAACCCCAGCCACAAATATTTCAAAAGAACCTGAGTGGCCTTTAAGTATCAAAGGGATAAATGGACCTTCACCACTATTATTAGCTCCTTTTTGCTGTGATCCAGAAGGATAATACAAAGCAGTAGTATCTATAACATCATTGTCTAAACCTGCACCAGCATCTGTTAGAGCTAAAAACGATTGACCGATATATTTATTAGAGGTAAAGTCTGCATGACCAATATCAGCTGTATCATCTAAAGTACCTAAAGTAGCTTGTGTATTTTTTTTGAAAAACAAAATACCAAGCTTAGTATCATCCTCTCCACCACCGTTAGCAACCTCCATGTGAACACTTAAAAGTTTACATGCTCTTGCAGGAAGAGTAATCGATGTAAGATTAAAAAATACATCTCCTGCTGCATGAGCTCCGTCTACCGTTGTTGGGTTTATTGTTATAATATCAAATGCCATAGTTTCTTAATTATTAAGCTAGTGTTCCAAATACCGCAAATTCAACCACGGTTCCGCTTGTTGATGTGTAGGCTTTGAGACTTAGATCACTTGAGCCTGGCATGTATGCAAACTGTCCACCATGTAGTTGCAACACATGCGTATCTGTGCCGTCGCCATCAAAATAACAGTATATTACATTATCACTAGCATGGTAGTCATGAGTGTTCTTTATATATATAATGCTAGGAGAACCGAACTCATCTGCGGTGTCTATAGTCACCTGACCCGAAGCTGTCCCTACAGCTGTAGAGGTAATCGCCTTACGGGCTATGCCGCTAGTATGAGTACATGTGAACGGTGTGCTGGTAGATAAAGACAGCGTGTCACTAGTTATGTCTGAACTTGATAATGATAATGTTGATGTTAATGTTGCCATCTTATTTTAATTTCTTCTTTTGTATAGTGCAAATATAGGGAATCTAGGAAATCTTATTTTTTACCGAATGTCTTCTTCTGACTCTTCGGTGGGCGCTTACTGTGCCCTCCTGCTTTCCATAAAAATCTGTTAGCCCAATATGCGGCACTACCTTTACGTTTAATATTTTTTGCGTGTCTACTCTTAAAAGCTTTTCGTGCTTCAGGGCTGTAGTTGTTCCCCATCTTCTGATCACCAAAACGTACTACCTTTCCTCCCTCTTGCCCAGGCCCTATTGTAGAAAGAACTACAGCTTTTTTTGTAGAGTGGTTTCTTGTGAGCTTTGGTTTGTTAACTCCTTTAAGACCAAGCTTTTTTAATTTGTCTTTTATAGCCATCAGAAGTCGCTCATTATAATTTCATCAATAGCACCTTGAACGTCAGACTTATTTACCTCCATCGTCATCATAATATTCGCCTGGAAGCGATCCACCTCCTCTCCGTTGTTGAACACAACGATTGTTGGTACCACGACGATCTTGTGCTCCATCTGTAATTCTGGAGCATCTGCAATGTCTACACGAGTTGTTGTGCAGTCGTTTAATTTTTCTATCCAAGGCACACTGTTCTGAGAGTTAAACGAAGCGTTAAACTCAGCAACACATATGCCGTCTTGATTAATTTCTGGGGCACTCTCCAGAGGAGATACATGCACCACCATTAACAAGGATAGAAGCGATAATACAGACAGTAGAGCAGTTTTCATTATTCATCATTTCAGTTTATCTATTTTTTCTTCGATGCGGTCTAAATCTTCTTTTAATTCAGACACATCTTCTTGAGTTGTCATAATTGTTTGTCGTACAAGTTGATCTTTCATATCAAACTCCATACGAGTAATTTCTGGATCTGTCGGTTCGGGAAGCTCCATAGCTAAGGCTATATCAGCTTGCAAAGCAAACCACATTCCTATAAGAGCTGCTAGCCCCGCTACACCCATACCTATTGTTTTTAGGTCTAGTGTTACTTTAGTATCCTCTCCAATTTGTTTAGCCATTACAGTATTACATAATTTAATCCGACAGTAAAGTCATGCCATTCTCGATTCCAATACTTATTGTATTTACCTTCTAAGAAAACACCAAGACTCTTGTTTAATCTCCACCCAAAGATAAGGCCTGCACCGTAATCGATCCATTGCTCTCCGTTAGTGGTTTCAAAATAAGAATATTCACCCTCCGTCTTTAAATGATAAGGCATTACGCTAACCCAAGAATGCAGCCAAAAGTCCTTTGTAAACTGATAATAGTCGTAACCTAAAACAACAGAGTAGTTCCATTGATTGGGCAGTTCACTGCGCTTACGATCTACGTAATCGTCTATGACTTGAGGGACAACAACTTGTTCCCAAACGTCAGAACTATTGGCTATAAGCTCTCCGCTGGGAGTAAAGTACTCTTCAGCCTGAACATCAACAGTATACCCTTCTTGTAAAGCAAGGCTTGTGTAGTGCAAGTTACCGTTAGGCAACACCCATTCATCCAAAGGGTTGTATCCATAGGGCTCTGATATACGCTGTGCTACACCAACATTAAAACTAAGCTTACTGTTTACATTTAACCTAAACCTTTGAGAACCTTCAAAGTATTCTACATCAGCAAAACCGTCTTGTAAGTACTCGGCTTTAGCTATCCAATTTTTTGCTACATAACGCAAGAAATAGTCTTGATCTAAGAACTGCCTTCCTTGCTGTCTGCGCCAGTCGGCTTCGAAAAGAAACTCAAATCCTTTTACTTTTCCGACATTTGCTGCATCACTGTAAGATCTTTCGGTTCCGTTGTAAAAAGTGTTGGCTCTGTTTTCATAACCAAACCTTGCAATTTTTCTAACGCCTAAAGTAAAAGAGTAATCAAAAGGGGTTTCAATAATATCAGCCTGCAATCCGTTTGTAACAGAATAAAGATTATCATCAGCTACAGAATTACCACCACTTACAGCAGCGTAAAATGTAGCAAACTTAAATGTTTTTTTTAGCGTTTGACTTTTAGCTTCAAGTGATGATCCTAGTATAAATACTACAATCATAATTAAAGCATAAGTAATTATCGTTAAATCCCTTTCTTTTTTCATTACACTTCGAACCCAAAGTTTAGAATCATAAATCTAAAGCTTTTTGCGTAACGTATTTCTAGAACAGTAACCGTTCCTAGCCTCCATTCTAAATGATACTTTTCTTTTTTGTTGCCAGCCTTCCAGCTGTTAATCCAATCTATTTTCATGACTTTATAATTTTCTTTTTTATAATTCTAGAGTTGTGTTGTATAACGACCTCATACACACCGTTTGAAAGGTGTGAGAGGTCTATTGTTTTGTTTATAGTATTTTCTATTACGATCTGTCCAAAGACATTGTAAACGCTTGTCAAAGACTCAGAGGGTGCCTGTACATTTAATATTTCGTTTATAGGGTTAGGGTATACATTATATACATCGTGTATATCATATACTCCTTGTGGCCAACCCTGCTCGCAGTAAGAGTACAAATCAACACAGGTTTCATCCCAAGCAACTTCACAACAGTAAGGATCTATATCTATAATCCAAGCATAACATCCATCGTTTAGCCAGTAGGGCTCACCAGGACCTCCTATACATCCTGCATCATATAAGCAAACCTCTTCATCTGGAGTGTTTGCTAGCTCATTGTAATTAAAAGCATCGGGGTCCATACAGTCTACTACTACCTCTATACAAGAGTCTTCTAGCTCTGTGTTAGCATCAGGGTTGTAGTTAAATGCATCTGGATTCATACACCCATATATATAAGGTATACAGCTTCCGTTTTCTGTATTTGCTTCTGCATTATAATTAAACTGTGTGGGATCAGTACATCCAAAAATTACTGGCACACAATCCCCAGCGTCTGTTGCTAAAGGGTTGTAATTAAATGCCAACGGGTCTTGACAGCCTGCAACTTCTAGCTCATCACACACACCGTCAACATCATAGTCATTGACACACATGTTTTCACAGTCGTAATACTGTACTGGATAATTACACTCAGAGTTTGTGTTAGCATTATCATCGTAGTTACACGCTGTTTCGTCAGTGCACCCATATACATAAGGTATACAACTATCACCGCAGTATGGCGTAAAGTGATATACCGTCCAGTTAGGCCCCGTAAATGGTTGAAGGGCACCTTGTCCGTTGTTTATAAATGGGTTACTGCCTTCAGACAATAAAGTATCTCCAGCTTCGTTAAGAACATATACAGAGTTGTGAAGCGTTTGAAAGGCAAGCTCCTGAGATGACTGCTGCTGGTTACCAGCTTGGAAGTAATATATATCAACCTCCTCATCAGAGTCCAACACAATATCCCATGATTGATAAAACTCCCCAGGCCCTACAGTAAATAGCCACTGCTGTTCTCCCTGCACCATACCTATCTTAGAGTTGCCCCACCCATCAGCTGCGTCATCTTCAAGCACAATATTCAAGGTACATGGACCAACAAGATCTGCTATCGTTGCCGTGCTGTCGTAATTTAGTGCTTCAGAATTTGTACAGCCCCAAGTGTGTAGTGTTTCACAAGTATCTGGCAACTCAGCATCTGGGTTGTAATCTACATAATCATCATCCATGCACCCATAAACAGGAAGTGCTGGAGGACACGGGTCAGGGAATATAGCTCCTGAATACATTGTATTGCCGCCATCAAATTCTGTAAAAGCAAGATCCTCTAACTCCCATATGATGCTATCGCAAGACGTTATAACACATGCTCCGTCTTGTCCACCTGAAGCGTAACCATTTAACCCATCCCCAAACTCATCTACCAAGATTAACTCAAATCCTAAGCTAACACAGAAATCGTAAGTGTATGTAGCATTTTGATCTCCAAAGTCAAATTCACCTGGAATAACCTGATCATATGGCTGACCATCAGCTATGTTAACCAATGTAAAGCCAGTCTCGCCAGGCCATGTATCTAGTGTAAGATTCATAGAAACAAGAGTCTCGGTAGAATCACATTCAAACACATTGCAGCTACCGTTATCAGTATTAGCCCAAGGATTGTAGTTATTTGCAATAGGATTAGTGCAACCAGGAAGAGGAGGTGTGCATGGATTAAGAGTAAAAGGTATAGTGTCTAATGCTGCATCAAAGTCATATACTGCTGTATCCAACCCACATGTATTGCTTATCCTATACCAACCTTCTCCAAACTCACAACATATACCGTCTCCAAAAGAATCCATCATTACAAACTCATAGTCCCCCGATGGCAAAAACACCATATAGTTTTGCAAAGTGCTGTTTTGGAGTGGCGGGCTAACGGCTACAATATTTGAATCGCTAAGTATTTGCCACGAATTTTCACCAGCATACTGATCTGTTTGAACCTGAACATCCAACCAGCTTCCTTGGCCTAGCATGCATGATGCTAGTATCCAGAATAAAAATACTAGTAGATAAGATTTTCTTTCCATTACGTTAATGTTATTGACCCTGTTTTAGTTGTTGTAACTGGACTCTTACCGCTAGTGTCTGTTTCTACTACCGTTATAGGTAAACTATAAGTAGTTGTTTTACCTGAAACAGTTGTAGTAAATTCACCAAAAGTAATAGCTGTTGATTTGTTTGCGTCAGCTACCCTAGTAACCACGTTAAGTTTACTACCAATAGCTGTGCTAGCTGTTATCTCGTTAGCTTGAGTTGTAGATATTGTGGTAGTATCACCTGCTAAAGCCGTAGACCCGCTAGTTCCTAAAGTCATACTAGTCTTAGCTGTGTTGGCTGTAATAGCGCTTGCTTGACTTGTTGTTATACCAGTCTTATCGTTGTTAGTATCTATTAGACCTCTAAGATAATCAAGCTCTTCTTGCAGCATTCCAACCTGATACATAATAGCTGAGATTAAAGGCTCTTTGTCAGGTATTAGTGCTAGCCTTTGAGCATGACCAGCATCAAACTCATCTTTGAGCTTGTTTTTGTCGTCACCAGTTTGAGTGTGTATAGATGTATATTTTGCGGTTTGTAATGCCATAGTATTAAGTTGTTAAGTTAAACACTAGTTCTATAGTCATGTTTTGACCACCATCAGGATCTTCAGTTGGATCTATCCTGATAGCCATAGACTCACCTTGAACAAACGTGTTTGTTACAGAAGTAAAATCAAGCTCTACGGTAGCTTCTGCACCAACACTATCAGTAAGAGCTCCTTTGGCTGTACTAACTTGATTGCCAGCTGTGCCTCCATACAATTTTACCTCTGTACTTCCCATATCAGTTTCGCTTCTTAACCAAATGGTTTTAACAAACCCGTCGTAAGGAAATGTAAAGTGCGTATACTCTGGTGAAGATGTAGATGTATTTTGTTCACTAATACTTCCATTTAGAGGTACGTATCTAGCAAAAGGAAAGTTTAAGAAAAAACCAGAGTTAAGAAAGTGATGGTGAACATTTGTTGTCTGTATTTCATTACCCTCAATAGTAACTTTACCAGCAGCTGATCTAGCTATAGTAGTATCTAACGCACCACCTATTTCTATTGTGCCGCCTAGTTTTAATCCACCAGGAACGTCTAAAAGTCCACTTTGAGGATTATAAACAAAACCAGATGTATCATCTAAAAGATTGTTTGACTCGTCATGAAACACTACAGGAAAATCAGTGTCAGCATTGCTATCGGCAACACTAACCCCACCTGCAACAGCTGCGATACGATCATTAATAGCAGCAGATGTCATTAGGTGTTCATCAGAATCTACAAACTCACCCGCTAAATCTATATCATTAACAGCATGACCGCCCAGCTTAAGTGCTGTTGTTACTGTTAGGTTTCCAGATATCGTAGTAATTGAGGCAGCTCCGCTAGCTACGGTTACATCAATCTCTGCGTCAGCATCGCCATCTACAAGAATCAACCCGCTTTCAAGGTTTCCACCAGGACCATCGTGAGAAGCTACTTGTAAGCTAAGCTTACCCCCTTCAGATCCAGCATCAGACTCTTCAATCTCAGCAAGTATCCTAGCATAATTATTTATGCCGTCACCAGTGTCGCTTGCTGTAAACTCTATCAACCCAATATCAAATCCGTCTGTTTTTGAAGTGCTTTTCTTAAGTCGTATAATACAAGGAAGGCTACTAGCATTAGTATTGTCCAGTTCAAAAGTAGGCCCTCCTACAGAGCCAGCGCCAGTTAATGTTAACTTCTCAGAGCTAGAGAACCCAGCAGGGGCAAAATGTAAGTTAGAATAAGATTGAACAGCGCTAGTTCCGTTTCCAACAAGAATTTGACCTGATGTATAATCTGTACCTCCTGTACCGCCATTGGCAACACTTAAAGCCGTGCCCAATGTTAGACCTGTTGTTACTGAAAGATTCCCAGCTACCGTAGTAAGCGAAGCAGACCCATTACCAACAGTTACATCAACCTCACCGCTAGCGCTTCCATCTTGTAATACTAAACCATTAGCTAAAGTTCCGTCATGAGAAGCTACTTTAAGCTCAAGCTTTCCTCCTTCTTGACCATGTGTTGCCTCAGCAATAGACCCTACTATTTTCACATAATCTTGATTGGCATTACCTGAAGCATCATCCCCATTCCACTCTATAGTTCCTAACACATCGCTATTTGCTCCGTCTGAAGGGTTAGAAAATAGCAACAAACCACCACCGCTAGCATCATTAATACTATTTAAAGATAAAGTTGGCGCTGTAGATGCATCAATTCCAGTTATTTGCAATAGACTAGCAGTGCTAGTAAAAGTTAAAAGACTTGAAGTTTCTACTGCGCTTGTTCCATTGCCTATAAGAATATTAGCATCTGTTAAAGATGTAGCTCCTGTACCTCCATCGCTAACTGATAATGTTCCAGTAATAGAAGAAGCCCCAAGATCAACAGCTAACTTATTTGACTCTATAACTAAACCTCCGTCAGATTTTAAGTCAGTAGATAAAGTACCTGTCGTCAAGTCTAAGCCGTCACCAGCTGTAAATGTAGTTCCTGCAGCACCTGCTGCACCAGTAGCGCCAGTGGCACCAGTAGCACCAGTAGCACCAGTAGCACCAGTTTCTCCTTGAGGTCCTTGTGGTCCTTGTGGACCAATACCGACATCTACAGATAAAGTATTCTGGGTTTGTATAGCTGTAGTATGCACATTGGTAGTGCTAGATAAAGCTAAGTTTACCTCGTCACTGCCTACGGCCTGCGTAAGCACATTAGTGCCTGTCGATATGCTTAAATTTATATCGCTCATACTGTAACATCCTCATTTACTTGTAACACGCCATGAAGCCATGTTTGGGTTACACCAGACACTATAGTTTGCAGATCGTATGTGTACAGCCCGCTAGCAATCACAGCCATAACACTTGATGATATAGTAATCGTAATGACACCAAGCGAAGTACCAGTAATAGTTAACTGATCATCTGTTATAGTAGAGTCCTCAGAGGTATCTGTAGCACGCACCTCCATCTTAAAAGAGTACGTAGTAAGATCTACTACTGCACCAGCAGCGTCAGTGACATTTATAACAAGAGAAAACGTATCGCCTTTTCTGCAGGTAACGTCTAATCTTTTGGATACATCTAGGTTTACTACTGAACTCATATCATTGATTGTAAAAAGTTTTGTATATCTTGATTGTCAGACTCTACATCTGCTAAGGGGGCACGCTCACCTTTCCTTTGAGAGATAAGTTTAGATTGTTCTACAGCTTGCTTTTTAACCCTGCTGTCTTTTCTGTCGTCTTTCATCGTTTCTAGCTTCTCTCTAAACATCTGCTCTCCAGAGCGAGAGCCTCCAGCCATTTGAGCCTTTAACTGCTCTAGCTGCATACTCATCTGATGCATAGCTTGAGCTACTTGCACATCTACCTGACCTTTAAGCTGGATCTGTTGAGCTTCTAGCTGAGCCTGCATCTGCATCTCTTGTTGCTTAGATTGCGAAGCTGCCTGAGCTGCCTGAGCATTAGCTTGTGCTTGTGCCTGCATATTCTGCTGCTGCTGCTGTTGCAATTGCTTAACTCTTCTTTTTCTTCTTACAACAAGAAGCTTTTGAGCTTGGTCTATATCTTTTAATTGACGCACAGCCATAGCGTCTTCTAGATCTATTTCTCTCTGTGCTAAAGAAGCCTGTAAGTTTTGCTCTAAGAAAACACGGTCATCGTCGGACATTGTTTTAACAACCCTTACCCCAAAGTTATACATAGGTAAATCTTTAAACGAAGAAAGAATTTCCATGCTATGTTTACCTATAGCCTTTTCATATACAGAAAAAAGAACAGATCCCTCTGGAACAATTTGCAAACACTTTACAATATCTGCACAAACTTTTCTGTACAAAACAAGAGAGGCGTTTGTAATATCATACAGTGCGTTATTGCCAGCCGCAATAGCCTGCTGCTGCACTCCAACCAAAGCGTCTCCTTTAGGAGTTGACGCATCCATAACTTCGTTAATACCAGTAGCGTCACGAATCATACGTAAGTAATGGTTGTAAAGATTTATGTACGAATTTATATTTCGTATTTGATTGTCTATAGAACGTATCGGGGGGTTCTGAAAACCTCCCTCTGGGTTCTTAGAACGGTAATACATAACACCAGTTTGCTCGTATATATCCTGTATCTCTAAAGGACTAAGCTCACCACCTCTACCTAGCTGTACATTTTCTAACCCTTCTATATCTATAATCAATCCATCAGGCTTTGCCTTAGCTATAGATTGTTGAATCTTTAAATGAGTAAGCTGAAGCTGATCAGCAAATCCAGTAACACTACCTACCAAAGACTTTGGCATCATTCGCCTAACGTTTGTACAAGCTATGCTGTAAGACAACGTAGCTCTAGAAAGATCGTGAACGTTTTTAGGTATGTTCTTTTGTTGAGAGTAATTAAAAAGCCTACCTGTATCAACAATATAGCAACCTCCATACACGGTTTCTACATCCATCTTATATGGCTTTCTGTCGTAAACAGAATCACTAACTGGCTTGTATTCGCTACCCTTAAAGTAAAAACCTACATTTCCAAACTGAGACTCTTTGCTTTCGTAGTAAACTTCATCTACGCTTTTAAACTCAAACTGCAATACGTCTATAAGGTAATCGTCATACCCATACGTCATCTTTCTACCACTCCTATCGTAACCTCCGCTAGCAAACTTTCCAGAATCGTTATAGCTTTTATGCATAACCTTCTGCGCCATTTCCTCATACTCCTTCTCAGTAAAATCATCACCCGCCATGCGCTTTAGATCCATAATAGACATACGCTTTACGTGACCTGCATACACAATGTCCTCCATGTTGGGATCGTCTGTATAGCTATGGACAAAATAAGAAGGATCTACATACTCTTCTGTAATACCGTAATTAGGATCGTTGTTTCTTTTAGTAACACCAACACCGCATACCACTAAGTCTTCAACGCAACGTCTATATATATTGTCGTCAAAGTTGTTCCAGTCGAGAGTTAAAGACGTAGCTAGTTGAGCAGCTATCTCTGCACTGGTTTTAATATTTTCATCTAAGAAAATTTCAGCTTCTTCTGTTGTGTCTGGCACACTCTCTGGATCAAGCTCCATAGACAAACCTAACTGCTTTGCTTCGGTAAAATCTTTTTTGTTTTTTATCGTAGAAGTTATCTTGGCCTTTTGCTTCTCTTTTTCCTGCTTAGATACAGGATCGATAGCTTCTAAAGCTGGATATGGTTTACGAGAAAGAACTCTGTTTACAACAACCTTTACAAACTTTGGTACTATAGGTACTGGAGACCAATCTAAATTCAATAAAGTTCCGTCACCATTGTTCGGATCAAGAGAGTTTAATATTGATTTATATATAGATGTATCTTGAGTTCCGTTAGCGTAGTCTCGATTTTTTTCAAACTCATACATCCTACGGTTTAGTAGAGATGAAGAGTCTTCGCCAGAGCCCCACTGCCCGTGGATAGCTTTAGCGTACTTTAGTCCATAATCATTTGAAGCCTTTTCTACGGGACTTGCAAATGGATCTGGGAAGTTGCCGTATGTTCCTTTACTTTGTCCGTACTCCATTATGCTTCAGTTGTCATATCTGCAAATATACTGTTTTTCACTTTTTTATAATTGAGGGTCCTGAAGAGTTGTACTTATATCTCCTGAAAAACTTCTTATCTTCAAAATTAGTTCTTTTTTCTTTAGCCTTTACTTTCTGTGCAGCAAGCAAAGCAAGGCCTGAACTTATGGTAAGGTCATACTTGGTTCTGTCATTTATCTTAAAACCAATCCAGTCTTCTAACGTTCTATTAAAATACATCTTTCCCATATCACCTTCTTCGTTATACCCAACATGCTGATGTATGTAATCTTCTACAGCTTGAGCATGAGCTTGTAATACATCTTGTGAGTTAGAAGGGATGCCTTTTGTTTTAACATTGGTACTATAACTAGATGACTTTAAATGATCTGGTCTATCTAAAACATATCCGTCATAACCACGCTCCTCAAAGTAGCGTACTATACCATACTTATTATTCTCAATAAGTAAAGGATACCCATAAAAGAAAGAAGCCATAAGTATATCCTCGTAGAATATTTTAGCCATAGGTGGGCGACTCATATATTCTGCAACAAACATATTAGAGGGGTGCACCATATTAAACTTGTTAAACAAATGGCACGCACCTTTAGACCCCCTTCCATCAACAGTAGCGTCAAGATCGTAGGAGTCAACGCCCCCACAACCGAATGAAGCGTTTGGCGCAACAAGCTTTCCTCTTTCGTAAGTTCTTTTGTTCTGCATTTCTGATGGAGGCATCCAAGCTACCCTCCACCTTCCGTCAGCCATAGGCCTAAACGCAACCCTCCCGTCACGCTTTCCATCTACCCACACAAAGTTTCCTTGAACAACAGGGTTAGGGTATAAGTTGTCATTGTTTTCTATTTGCTCATAAATCTTCCCTATGTTAAATAGACTACCTTCTATACTGTCTCTAAAAGCTTCTTCAGGAGAAAAGGGAAATTGACGGATAAATTCATTAAGCTCCCTAGCGTCAGTCTTCATAGCAGACCTTTCATTTTTCAAAAAAGTCTTAGAGCCAAAAGCCACTACCTCTCCATCGATACCTTCTACTGGAGACTTAGGGTCTTCTATAACGGGATCTCCGTGGATGTCAAAGAATCCTTCTAACGCATCGTATGCTGGGACAAATAGTCTGTATAAACCAGAAACGGTTCTTCCGTTAGCATTGCGCATACACGGATCAGAATCATCCCATAACTTTTTATACTGCTTACCACCTTTGTCCATAGGGTTGACTGTACTACCCACTAAAGACTTCCCCACTATCTTTCTACCTACAATAAGGCAAGTCCTTTGTATCCTCCAAGCCTCCTTTATATCGGTAGGCTTTTCCCACTTACCTGCCTCATCAAGATACAATAGGTGTAGCTTTTCCCCGTCATATGCGTTGTTAGTGGTATTCTTCCAATTGATAATCGTATTCAATGCCTCACCTTTTGCAGAAGTTTTATTGTTTTTTGTAATACGTTTTGACGGCTCTCGGAAAGCTAACTCCATACGTGGGTTTGTTGTACCGTCCTGTATCGGTTTAAAAAAGAAAGGGTACGATTTAAAAATCGGGACCACCTTTTTCATAAAGATGTTTTCCTGAGCGTCTTTACCTGTTTTCGACTGGATCCCCAAAAGCTTGTCTTTAACCTGTGTAGCTTCGTCCACAAGAACAGAAGCACAGATATTGGTATAGCCAGAGCGACGACACTTAGTATATAGCTGACCGATACAGCGAGGATCAGACTCGCACGCACACATGTGTAAATAGATTTCACGTTGGTAAGAAAGATACGACGGGTAGCCTATATCTATTCTGGACCATTGTAGGAACATGTAATGACGCCCCGATATATATGTAGGTGTGCCGTTATTATAAAACCAAAAACCCTGACGCCTACGTCTATACTCTTCTTCGACATACGGACGAAACCTTTTTCTAAACTCGCTCGGCGCCTCCATCCACTCGTCCATGCTGCGAATCCTAAGCAGCTCTTTGGGTAGTTCTTGACGCCTCCAATATTGATCCTCCTGCGGAAGGTCGTGGAAGGCAATATCGGAATCGGCTGGTTGTTTGGGAAGCATAATGTGTAGACCACTGATTGTGACAACTTCACCCTGCGTATCATCGGGGCATATGCTAATAGCTTGTTCATTATATTCTTCTATGTTTATTAAATTACTCAATACGTTTTACCATAACGGTTAGACTTAAAACTAGCTATCCCAGACTTGGGGTTAGCTAACTCCATATACTTTCCACACTCATCGCAAAGGACATCATGGATAATACCTTTCCCCTCTACAAACTTAATAGTAACACCTGATTTATTTATAACTGTATCGTTACAGCTGCATTTATAATCTGCCATTGTTTATTTTTTAGAAAAACGTTCTGCAAAACCACTACTGTAATCAACCTCTTCTTCTATCTTTCCGTTGCTAGAAAGATCTTTTAACATCTGCTCTAGCTTCTGGCGCTCTATAAGAAGCTCTTTACAATCTATAGCAGTTTGCTTTATAGACTGAAGCTCAGCCTTACGTGCACTACCATTGATTTCTTGATCGACGGGTTTTTTAATCTCGCTGATCATATTATCTATAGCTTGCTCCATAGAGGTCATAAGCCTCTTAGCTGCACTCGCTGTCGTGAACTTTGGCATATACTATATCGTCTACTCTCATTCTATAAACTACATCGCCATTATCTAGCTTTATTTTATAGTCAGAGTTTTTATCAAAAACCACAATGTCTCCTGGCTTTACGCCTTGAGCTTCTAACTCAGGATGAGGCATATATATCTCAGCTTCATTAGCCAACTCTTTCTGTGTAGCGAGTTCCGTTATGATACCACTTTCAGTGACATCATCCTCCCTTTCATCTACAGGCAAAACAAACAGCCAGTCACAAAGCATATGTAACTCACCAGAATCCTTTTCTCTATAAGCTATAGCTTGGCTCATCCTACCGTTTTCTGGATCGTAAAGAACAAGGTGTCTTTTGTCCCCTAAGTTTAGAGCTGGGTTTGTCGTTACGTGATGATGAAATATAAGAGTATCGCCAGGCTTACACTGTAGCTCTGGGTGTTTCATAGGTCCCGTGATAATTTCTCCGTAGGAAATCCTATGCTCAAACTCGTTAAATTTATTTTCTAGGAATATTTCTTTATCCCCAACCTTTAAAGTGTCCTCAACTTTCTTTGGGACACTTACAATAAAATGGTATACAGCCTTCATGTCTATTCAAATTTACAATCATATTCAATTAATACTGGTTGGTTCTCAACCGTTTTCCAAAGGTAAGTAGAATCTTGATCTTCTATAAAGACCTCATATCTACGGACGTTGTATTTGTACAACGACTTTTCGTTTTCCATAATAGCTGACACCCTTCCGTCACCTGCACGCATGCCTACATAATAAGCCATAGCGTCTTTGGGATTGGGGCCAACAATTATCTTTCTGATAATGTTTGCCATATGTAATTAATTTTAATTTAGTGATATATTATTTAATAACTCCCACTTCCCGTCATCACGGCTGTGGTAAGCATTTTCTAGTATAGTAATTATAGCATCAAACTCTTTTTTACCCTCTGTACTCCAAGAGTATCCTGCCGTGTATTCCGTTTCAAAAACATTAGTAGCTACAGGTACAGCGCAGCAGAACACATAAGCAAACTCATCTTCTAATTCGTACTTAGATATAATTTCGTTGAGTGTATCTAGTACTTCAGCTATCTCTTCTATGGCGTCGTGCTTGCTACTCATTATGAAGCGCCTATTACTGCTACACTTGATGGAGTTGTGTGAGTTGTTCTTATTACAGCCCTAACCAACCAAGCCGTAGTGCTTGTCCCGAAAAGCTCTATAACGTCACCTACTAAACCTCCGCTTGTAGCAGAGTCCCCATCAAAAGAAAGAGTGTCATGATTTTGTTCAGCAGCTGCGGCAGTAGAGGAAGTTACTCTTTGCGAAGCTGTCTTGTCATCTGTTAAGCTAATAGTACTTACAGTACCATAGAAATAATTTGTTGTATCCGTAGTTGCACTGTGATCGCTAGTAGATATTTTAAAAGGACTACCTGAGTCGCTTGTAAGAACAAACTTAAAATAAAGTCCAGCAGCACATGTTGGTAAAATAATTCTTCCAGAACCGAGAGAAGTAGCATCTATGTAAATAAGCTTTCCTGAATCACCTACAGTAAGGCTGCCAGTAGCAGAAACGGTATTTATCGTTTCCGAACCCTTTCCAATCGTAATTACATTTGCAGACTGTGCTATAGACAAACCGCTACCAGCAGCAAATTGAATTGCAGTAGAGTTTCCTGCAGAATCAGCTATTGTAATCGTAGGATCTGCAGCGCCAGTTACAGTAGTTGTTATAGGATCAAATATTGGGAGAGCTCTTTTAGAAACTGCTTTAGTAGAGCTGTCCCAAACAAGTACAGTGCTAGATGAGCCAGAAGCTACAGTATTAATTTCTAAAGTTTCGACTTTAACAGCTGCTGTAGAAAGTGATAAAGCACTATCCACTCCAGTACCATCTTCTATTACCTTTAGCACAGACGTAAGTGCGCCAGCATCAGTAGTTTTTAATAAGCCCTGATAAGTATTTTTTATTGCGTTTCCAGAAAGAGTTCCCATGTTCTTATTTTTACAGCAAATATAATAAAATGAGTAGATATCATAAAGGACGTAAGATACGAGAGTTTAGTTATCTAAATGATAGGTACGTAGGAAAGAACTACATGAAGTACTACAAACACGCTATACGTGACATATCTGATAGCACAGATCTTACTATGAACGAGATCAACGTTTTAATATTTATGTACGACTACGAGTTTTTTACAGCCAACCATATGGCTGATGCGTTGTATCAAAGCCAACGTAAATTCAAGAATAAAATTCTGTATCCTTTACAGAAACGTGAGTGGATAGAAAAAGCCTTTGACAAAACCAAAGTCAATGAGATGTCTTTTTCTGAAGCTCTATTCCACGAAAGAAGAAACTACAGAAACAGATATACTATATCTCAACGTGCTAGGCTAACAGTACAAAAATTCTATAGAAAGCTAGAGGGGTTAGAGCAGATTGTTATTTAGACATAGCTTTTTTAGCTAGACCTAAAGCTGGGCCTATAAGCATGCCAGCAAATCCTTTAGGGTGAGTCACAACTTTAAACTTAGCTTTTTCTACAGCGCCGTCATGAGGCTGGTACTTTCCTTCCATAAGGTAAAATCTTCCAGACTCCTCCATCCAGTGATATCCTTCAGGGGCGTCTACCTTAACACTTTTGTTTGTCATGGTTAGCTTGCCGCCTTCCTTTAATTTTTTACTTTTCTTACCGTACCTCATTTGTTAAAAACATTTAAAAACTTGACTCGTATTAAATAAAAACCATATACTTGAATCAAACACAAATATATAAAAGCTATGAAGAACTTATTTTTAACACTCGCCCTAGTATTTAGCGGCACACTTTTCTGTCAAGAAACAAACGTTGACGTAACTCTAAAAGGAGTAGAAGACTCTATGTGGATGTTTGGACTCTTAAGCGACAACTACTACAAAGGATATAACTACGAAGCAGCAGACTTTACTGGTGAAGGATTAATAAGAGAAGGGAAAACAATAGACTTTAATATCACAAAGCCAGGTGCTTACTTTGTAACAATGAAGACTTCAAAGTTTCAAAAAGTAACTTTAGTACACATCATTGTTGAAGAAGGTGAAGACTACAAAATTGTACAAAGAGTACGCAATAAGCAGTTGTACTTATGATCTAGGGAATCTAAAGACAGTACGTCTAGCCATCTTTGCTCCTTGATTAGCTCTACGCATTCTCCCCCCAAAATTCATTTGATAAGGCACAGCGCCCTCCTCTCTTGTACGTGGAGGTGCGTCTGGTCCTGGGTTTGTAGTTCCCTCACCGAATCCTGGCGTTTGTACAGCGTCTGGGTTTACCTGAATAGTTTCTCCTTCGGGAGTAGTTATAGTTTCTCCAGGCTTATTCTGATCTTCAGAAAATACTTGTTTAGAAACTATTTCAGATGGCTCGTAAACTTTACTTCCAAATCTACCACTTTCCTTGTCTGTTACAGATTTTCCTGAACGAAAAGTAACACCTCTTTGTTTTACTTCTCCTGTCTCTGCATTCTTAGTCGTTCTTGTATTTTGAATCCTATCGCTACCATAAGGTGTAACACCTGATATTACATTTTTTGTTTTATCCTCATAAGGATTTAAAACAAGCCCCATAAGACCTGCATCCCCAGTATTCAAAGCTGTTTCTATAACAGCCATGACTTCAGATTTTTTACCAGCAGAAGTGCCCGCTCCTGAAGTAGACATAAAAACTCCTTTTTCCGCTAGCTCGTCTTCACTTATTACAGCACCCTGACCATCAATAGGTTTACCTTCAAGATTAGTTTTGTATCCTCGTAGCCCAACATATTTATTCAATGTCTCTTCGTCAATACCATTTATAGCTAAACCTACACCTTCCTTACCTGCATTCTCTTCAATGTAATCATATATTACACCTGGTTTTGTAACTTTTGTAGAGAACGTTCCTTGCTGACCTTCCTGTACTTGGAAAAAACCACCAGCTTCTACGTCAAAATATATCTCACCTTTTGGTCTATCTTCAGGATCACTTCCCTCTTGCTTTTTCACCTTATCACCCTTTTCCATATACTTCATTCCGTCTTCACCGACTTTAATAACAAGCATAGGCTCTCCATCATTCATGCCTCCGTGCCCCATAGTCTTACCACCATACTCCATCTTACCCTTACCGTCAGCTGCATAGAAAGGAACCATTTCGCCCTTATCATTTTTCACCATAGGTAGTTTACCCCCAGCTTTCATGTAATCGTAAAGGCGTCCACCTTTATTCATTTTTAGGTGTCCTCCACCTGGCATTTTTCCGTATTTCATATTATAAGTCTGTATCGTGTTTTTTAGATCCTCGAATAAAGCTATTCACTCTTCCCATAGCCCAAGCAGCCATAGGTATACCTTTTCTACTACCGCCAGACATCCAAGCTCCTTGGCCCCTGCGGTACACCTTTGCTAAAGTGCCGTATGATTTACCTGACTTCTTAGCTTTAGCTTGTAAAGTTTTCTTTACTGCAGCACTCAAAGCTTTACGTGAAACCTTCCCACCTTTTTTAGCGACCAAACTTAAGTCGATCTTCTTTCCGTCTTCGTATGCTTTTTGTCGTGCTCTCATTTTTGCTGCATGTGTTTCATCAGAACCAGCACTATCGTCCCCTTGTGTAAAATATCTTTTAGGGAAACCTAGTTTATATGGCTGCGTTCTTTTGCCCACATCGCAAATATAACCATATAATATTAATACGGTGAATACATATGACCAGACACATAATCGCCATGAATGCTATAGTATCTGCTTATATTGTAAGCTTCATTCTGCGTAAAGAGATACATAAACTTATCGTATAAAGATATCTCGTTCCATAAAGAGTTAGCCCCAGTTTCTGCAAACGTAAGAAGCAACTCCCGCCTTCTATTCTTAACTAGAGACTTAAGAAGCTTTCTTTCTGTATTGCTCATGTTAAGGTATGAGGTTTGGAGATCTCTACAGTAAACTTTCTTTCCATTACGCAAAGCGTATATCGTTTGCTTAATACTTTTTGCTTTTGATTCAGCCATTAGTACGCATCTTTAATTCGTGAGTAAAATTCTTCGTCGATATCTTTTATAGGGTTAATAAAGTTTACCCTACAGTATCTATTGATCTCTTTCCTTTTTGTCTTAGAGTTCGTCATACAAACATTAGCTGCTTGATATGATGCATTCTTAGAAAGCAAAGAATCAACTCTCTTCTTTGTTGTCTTGTTCGTTTTGTAACTCATCTTTATTCAATTTAAAAAATTCTTCAACACGTTTCTTATCTACAGACTTTTGATATTCCTCAAGGTCAACACCATCCATACTTGCAAAATCTTCCTGCAAATCATCTAATTGTTTTTTGTATTGACCAGCAGTAATCTCCCAAGCGATAGCTTTTTCTAGAAGCTGGCTTTTCGTATGCGCCTTTAATAAAGCTTTGATTTGTTCTTTACTAAGAACGTTCTTTAGTTTAAACTCTTGATCACTCATCGCTACCCTCTATTGTAAATGTAGGATCAGTGCAGTAAACAAAGATTGGTGTCTTTGGCCCTACATAACTCCCAGCAATATTATAATCGAAATGCTCCATGGCATCTTCACGAGTCATCCCATCGTCTCTTTGAAGGATATCTAAAACCTGGTCTATATCGTAGACAGCTTTAGTTTCTAACCCATAACTGAAACCTATGAGGGCTTCATCAAATCCAGTGGCAACGAGGCATTCGTTGTCTTCTAGGATCTCTAGTATGTATTTATTCATATGTATTTAATTTAATTATATAGCTATCCCTAGTCACTACTTATCATATACTAGACAAGTAATATAAGACTCTAATCGGTAGTAGGAGTATATTTAATTTACTTACGTAATCTACCTCTGAACAACCCAGGTCAAAGTCCTTAAGACCTTTGGCCATATGGTTGTGACTAAAGTCGTAGCAAAGTTACTACAAAAAATTTAAAAAGTCAAGTCCTAAAAAAAGAATCTTCGTGGTCGGCACGTTTTAGGTGCCTCCCCTACGATTCTGTTTTGTTACACCACAACGTCATAGCAATTGCTAATATTGCGTACACTAAAAATATTATTATACAAGTCATATTCAATTGTTTGTTACAGCAAATTTAATGAAAACACCCTTTACGAAGTGTTAAAAAAAATATCAGCTATACAGATCCTGGGGATTATACATACCTACAGCCGTTGGCGCACGCAAACCCAAACGCATCTGCAACCCCACCCCCCTGCAAATGCTTGGCTACCTGTCAAAACTTTTAGCTTTTTGCCCTTACAACTTTACAGCGACTTATCCAAGTTTATTCTGTTAACAAACGCAAAGACAAAAAAGTCTGTGACAATCCCACCCCTGAACCGTTCAACCTGGCGAGCCACCCCCGACGGGGTGCGCTATACAAAAACTATTTGACCTGTGCAACTATTTAACAAGTCTTCACATCTGTACCCCTATACAACTTTTTTTTGACCTGTGCAAGGCCATTAACATTTGTTAACGTCAATTGTCTATATATCGCCTAATATGTTAAATCCATGTTAAAGTGTGGATAAAACTTGTATTTATCAAAGTGATGTGCGTATATTAGTACCAAGAAACAAAGGAACAAATGAAAGTACTAAGCACCATACTACATGACAAACGCTACAGGCGTGAGTACTCTAACAAGACTTACAGCAGTAGCAAAGGCCAAAAGTCATCGAGGGCAAGAGCCATCACTGACCGCCTAGAGTGTGCATACTCTGACCGCATCGAGCGAGCAGATGAGCAACGCAACCAAAGACGCCGAGCGAGAGCATAAGCGCCGACAACATACGAGCCCGCCGAGATACTCGGGCTAGTGGAGACCACACGATAACAACGGACACGGTGTAAAGCCGTGCCCTAAATTTTAATAGATATGAAAACTATAGATACACTTAACAAGCTAGCTATTGAGCTACATAGCAACAAGTATGAAGAATTAACTGACCGCCAAAAGCGAAAGGTATTAAGAGTAATAAATGAATATGTATACCCTAAAATTAAACTTAAAGAAACATGCTAGAAATACTTAACAACATAGCGCAAGACTTATTCGATAAGAACTACGCCGACCTATCCGACGCACATGAAATTAAAATCGTATTGAGTACACTATTTAATAAATAAAAACCTTTTTCAATTATGAGTAAAAACCAATTACCAAACGTACAAGATATCGCACTACAGCAAGCGCTCCTAGATATGGGCGCAGAGTTCGACTTAATTAATTTTGATAATGTATAATAATGTCAACAACCCTAGCGTTTTAGAAATGACGCTGTTAGTTATAATCATGTTGCTATGCTGTTGCGTATGGTAACGAAAACCAATAAGAGATGAAAATAGTAAACGACAACCTGAGCTTAAGAAACTTTGAAGCGTGGAGCGGTGCAAAAAGCACCAAGCAGCTAATCCTTGATAATAACAAAGAAGATGACTTTGAATCCATGATTGAGGACTTATACCCCGATGGGATGACGGATACGCAACTAAACGATATCCTATGGTTCGAGGAAGATTGGATTTGTGAAACACTTGGGATTGACAACGAATAAAACCAATAAAAAATGAAGAAAGTTATCAAACAACTAGAGCAAGAAGTTACATTGTTGAATGACGTTTTGAATATCCCCAAACAAACAGGAGTGCTTCTGTCGAGTCATCAACAAAAATTGTTAGAGCAAATGATATCGGAAAAGGAGCACACGATTAGAATGTTAACAATGCAAGATTAAAACCAATAAGAAATGAATACATTAAAAATACAAGCGCTCGTAAACGAATTAGCTAGCCGCACGATAGACGATGAGCGCAATCACTTTGAAGAGTGCGACTGTCCAAGCGACCACACATACCTTATCCTAGATGAATTAGTAAAACTTGTAAACCAATAAGAAATGAAAAAGATAATGGGATTAGAGCGACACAGATACGCTCCTGAACTTAATAGATTATGGTACACTGACAATACTTACGATAGTGTACCTCAATGTACAACGCTTGAGCAAGCAGAAAACTATGTAGCAAATAAAACTAATTAATATGAAGAAATTAATCATTATCAGAATCGCTAGACTTATCAGAAAAAAAGTTTACGTTGCAAAGAATATGAAGCTAAAACACATAAACTATATGTATCAGTACAACTACTTCAGACTGCTAAAGTCTTACCTCAGAGTGCTAATGCTATAAACTAATAGATATGAAACAATTTACAGAAACACAAAAGCTAGTGTATGCTATGCTTATGGAAAACACAGGCACTCACATGTGTGATAGTGGAGGAGCAAATGGTAGAATGTGGCAACGCAATCAAGCCAAGACCATTAAGGACTTTGACGATGAATTAGAGGCAACGATTGAGAAGTCTGAATGGACTGACAAAGATGGGAAGGTACACACCGAATACGAGCGCACCGTTTCAGTATTTCACTACCTAAGCGAACTTGAATCCGATCACGTTTGCGATAAGTTCAACGAGTTAAACACTGACTGCAAAGATTGGGATGGTGATTTTGCTTGGGGTGTATCTCAAGCAGGTGCTGACTTCCTTGAGTTAATCAATATGGAAAGCAAATACCAATTCAATACTTACAACGGGGATAGCGACCTGTCTCAAGTGTTGCAAGGTTCGTGGCTAGAGATGGATGGTGAGACGTACCTACTCTTGCAAATACATGGAGGTGCGGATGTGAGAGGCGGTTATACCGATGCTAAACTATTCAAACCAAGTGATGATTGGATAATACACCCGTACTTACAAGAGTACATTGATAGTGATGAAATTGAAGAAGAATACGAATTATACCATGAAGAAAACCAATCAACATGAAAACATTTGAAATAGAAGTGGTGCGTTCATACACTACCACAATCGAGGTAAATCTACCTGACACCTATACGCCGTCAGACGTTGAAAGAATAACGATAGGCGACTCTTTAGGCAAGTTAGACGGCTTGTATACTGAAAACGAGGCGTACTATGAGATATGGGATAAGCTAGGCGAGGCAGAACTTGAGCAATGCGATACCGATATGCAATCAGTAAAAGTAAAGAAACTATGAAGTACGCTAGACAATGCTCAGTAACGGGCGAAGGAATGAATGAAGGATACCTTGTGCATGATGATACATGTGTAAAGTATGAGAAAGACCTTATTACCCTTATACGTTCTTGGGGAGACAAGGAATTTAACTCTGCGTCAGACGAGTATATCTTAGATGAGAGTTACGGATTAGAAGAATACTTTTGGACTGCATGGGAAGACGAGAGCGAGTACCAATACGAAGAAGTGAATGGAAAACTAATTGAAATAAACCAATAAAATATACATCATGAAAAGATTCAAGCAATCAAGCATTGACTACATCGTCAATAAAGACTATACACGAGAGCAACTAGCAGAGCAACTTGTTGAAGCTAGATACCATTCATCAAAGTACCAAGCAGAGTCAGAGTGGTTAGATGAACTGGCATCACACTACCGAGACAATCAAGGTGATGGTGACTATGGAAAGGTGTGCGAAGATCTTTACAATGACCATAAGCAACGCATCGCATCAATAAATAATAGATACTTAAATAAAAAAGAATCATGAGTAAAAGAAAAACACAATCGGGGATCGCATCA